>ERZ870052.670-NODE-670-length-13154-cov-8.854783_pt1 | contig 13154 bp, 13 predicted proteins | sample MGYA00520889_ERZ870052 | MGnify/ENA primary metagenome ERZ870052 (study PRJEB32232, sample SAMN07284988) | human gut metagenome | biome: human-associated habitat; material: feces | host: Homo sapiens | place: Tanzania | collected 2014-08-14 ...
AGGCTGAGATTGGTGAGCACGATGCGGATATCTCGAAGGAGGAGATTTTGGCGCGTGGTTTGGCTACGCCTGAGGAGTATGAGGTGCTTGAGAAGTATACGCTTGCACTCTTTGCTCGTGGTACTGAAATTGCTGCGCAACGTGGCTTGATTTTGGTGGACACGAAGTATGAATTTGGTAAGCACAATGGCGAGATTTATTTGATGGACGAAATTCATACGCCTGACTCTTCACGCTATTTCTATGCTGAGGGTTACGAGGATCGCTTTGCAAAGGGTGAACCGCAGAAGCAGCTCTCTAAGGAGTTTGTTCGTGAATGGTTGATGGATAATGGTTTCCAAGGTAAGGAGGGGCAACAGGTTCCCGAAATGACTGATGAAATCGTTGATAGTATTTCTGCTCGCTACATTGAACTTTATGAGCATATTACGGGCGAAAAGTTTGTGCCTGAGGAATCTGGTGACGTGCTTGCTCGTATTGAGAAGAATGTGACGGAATACTTGAAGGCTTAAGTATTAAGTGTTAAGTATTACAAACTATGGCGGAATGCTTCTGTGATGCTTATACATTTTACTTAAATTCTCATCCCATTCGGGGTGATATATGGTAGCCAGGCATGTGAATGAGGGTTTATCTCGAATTCACATGCCTGGTTTCTGTATGCAATAAAAGCAAACTTCGCACGCTGCGTATGGATGTTTTTTTTGGTCAAAAATGGTTATCAATGAGACAAAAATATTTCTTGTCATGAATGACTTTTTTCTTTTGGTCAAAAATGATTATCAATATTTCTTGTCATGAATGTTTTTTGGGGGTCAAAAATGATCATCAATGAGCTATAAATGTTCATGAATGTTTTTGCGCTCCGCGCTTGGGAATGGTCATAAATGTTTGTGAATGAGACAAAAAAATCTTGTCATGAATGATTTTTTTAGGTCAAAAATGTCCATCAATGAGTCGTAAATTTTTTTAGAATGGGGCGCTACGCGATGGGGAAGAAAATAGCCATAAATAAACCCCTTTCGGGGTTGGGCTGGCGCATGAATACTTACATGAATGTTTGCTTGGGGACAGCAAGTTTGTATTACTTATTACTTATTACTTAAGTAGATGTTGAAAATTAGTTTATATTGATTTTTCGGTTTTAACTTGAGCGGGCTGCAAGCCCAATGAATTCCATGGCCATGGCAATGCCTTGGGGATCTGATAATGCACGCCCTGAAAGGGCAACAGCGCCCAGCCCAGGGCAAGCGAAGCGACACCCTGGGTTTACGGATTACCATAGAATTGACGCCCTGTAAGGGCAAAAGCATTCAATATTGGAAAGAGGTATAAAGCTTCTGCCCTTACAGGGCGTCACTAACGAACGTGCTTTGACCCCAGGGTGTCGCTTCGCTTGCCCTGGGCTGGGCGCTTTTGGGCTTTCAGCCCGTCTTGACTAAATCCGAAAATCGATATAAACTAATTTTTAAAACCTACTTATTACTTTATTCTTTTTATTGCATATGCACACTTCTCTTAATCCACATTTTTCGCATTTGGGGTTGCGAGCGGTGCAGGTGTAGCGACCATGGAGAAGAAGCCAATAATGGGAGGAGGCTACAAGATTTTCGGGGATGTGCTTTTTGAGTTCTACTTCGACACTGTAGGGCGTGGTGCAACGTTGGGGAACTAAACCTAAACGGTGACTAACGCGAAAAACATGGGTGTCAACTGCTAAGGCTGCTTTGCCAAAGGCTACGGCTTGTATGACATTGGCGGTTTTACGACCTACTCCGGGTAATTGGGTGAGTTCTTCGAGGGTGGAGGGAACTTCGCTGTTGAACTTCTCGACTAACATCTTTGCTAAACCTACAAGGTGCTTGGCTTTGTTGTTGGGGTAACTCACTGAACGGATGTAGTCGTAAATGACATCGGGGGTGGTTACTGCCATGGCTTCGGGGACGGGGAAGTCGGCAAAGAGTCGGGGCGTGACTTGATTGATGCGCTTGTCTGTGCATTGGGCAGACAGAACTACTGCGACTAATAGCTCGAACGGATTGCTAAAATGTAATTCGGTTTCGGTCGCATCCATGGTTTGCTCAAAATAATGTAGCACGTATTGGTAGAGTTCTTTTTTACGCATTTAGGTGAGTTGTTTGACGGCATAGATGCCTGCTGCTACTGCCATGAAACCTGTGATGAGGGATAGGGCTATGTAGGTGAGGGCTATGGTGTAGAGTCCTTGACGCAGCAGTTGTATGCTTTCGTTTGAAAATGTGGAGAAGGTGGTGAATCCTCCGCAAAAGCCTGTGACTAAGAGCATGTAGAGCCAATGGCTTTGGGTGCGTTGGAAGTAACCCATGAGGAGTCCGATGAGGAGGCAACCTATGGTGTTGGCTAAAAAGGTGGACCATGGGTAATGCTGGCTAGTGGCTTTGATAAGGTATGTGCCTATGCTGTAACGACACACGCTGCCTAAGCCACCGCCAATAAAGATGCAAAGCAATTTGAGCATGTTTTGCTTTATTTTGTGAGTGCTGCCATGCGGCTGATGTATTTGCCTAAGATGTCGAACTCGATGTTTACCGTCGTGCCCACCTTTATGTCGCAGAAGTTGGTGTTCTCCCTTGTGTATGGGATTATGGCCACGGTGAAGGCGTTGTCGGTAGGGTTGCATACTGTGAGCGATACGCCGTTTACGGTTACGCTGCCTTTGTCCACGGTGAAGTATCCGCGCTTTGCCATCTCCTTGTTTTCCGGATATTCAAAGGTGAAATATGTGCTTCCGTCCGCATCCTTCATGTCAACGCACTTTGCTGTCTGGTCCACGTGTCCCTGCACGATATGGCCGTCGAGTCTGCCGTTCATGACCATTGAGCGCTCGATGTTCACCTTGTCGCCCACGGAGAGCAGTCCGAGGTTTGTCCTTTCCAGAGTTTCGCTCATGGCGGTTACGGTGTATGTGCCGTCCTTTATCTCAACTACGGTGAGGCATACGCCGTTGTGGGCGACGCTTTGGTCAATCTTCAGTTCGTCTACAAATGAGCATTTGAATGTGAAATCGATGTTGCCGCCATATTTCTTTATGCCGGTAACGGTAGCAAACTCTTCTACAATTCCTGAGAACATGATTCTATTATATTATGGTTTAAAACAATATTGTTGCCGTAGAAACTGAAGAAGCGGTGTCTCCTGTATTCATAGTACAAGGATTCACCGCTTCTGTATTAAAAAGACCGCACCGTGATGTGATGAAACTCCGAGCTAGTAAGATTTGAGAGTTCTCCGCCTTTGTAATCCACCGGCTTTTCAGCTTACCTGCCTAGCAGTTTATGTGGCCCGCCATGAGCAAGAGAATGTCCTCTCGGTTTCAATAGTGTAATTTGATGAGTATCCCGATCGAACCGAAACGACCCTTATTCCTTCTAGCACCCATGCATCATCACGATGCAACGGTGCAAAACATCTTAGTCATTATTTGATAATGCAAAGATAATGCAATATTTTGAAACTACCAAATGTTTTAGCTGTTTTCTTCGAATATTTTTTCGAAATATTTTCTCAGTTCCGTTTTGTCCTCTATAATATTGCGCAGTTCGTTGAGCGCTTTCTCATTAGGGGAGTTGGGAATCCATAACCTGATATATCCGTTTCGTGAATATTTTTCGTCCATGTGCTGGCTGAACCGCTCCCATTGCTGCTCCTTGTCATAATCTGGATTGTTTTCTTTGCCATACTGTATGGCGCGCAGAAATATCTCGTGAACATCAATGTCGCGATCGGCTTCTGCCACAATCTTGCCATAGATGCTGCGAGGTTGACGGCTGGATGAAGCCCGATGGTCCTCAACGGCTTCTTTCATGATTTTAATCTGCTCTGGACCGAACCAGCGCTTCAGTCTTGCATCTGCCTGCAGAATCTTGCCGCTGGTGATGTGGTGAATGGCACGTGGACCGCTCATTCCCAGGTCGTGGTAAGCAGCTATCACATAAACCATATCAATGTCGGCTCCGGTTACCGGAACCAGTTTTAGAGAGTTTCTGATGACTCGGGTAACATGTCTGAGCCCATGACTTTCGCCAAAGGCATTATATTTGGGGAGAATCTGTTTCTCCACAAAGTCCATGATTTCGAGATTTACCTGTTGTTTCATAGATATTCCTCCACTTTGTTTATATAATAAGGTACGCGCGTACATTATTATTAAGATGTTATTGTTCAATTCGCCATTCCGATAATGATCAGGGATGATACAATGCCGAAACAGAAGATGTTCAGAGCTGTTTTGCCCAGAATTCTGTTCAGTTCTCTGCCTTCGCCTATCTTTTTCATCTCCATATAGGTTCTGTTGTGCAGAATGATATAGAGTGCTGCAAGCGGCAGGAACATGCTGCTGGCTTCATGCTGAAATACTTCGTAGGTGGTTACACCTATTATGGTGATGATGCCCAGATTGCCCAATGCGCAGTATAACCGCTCGGCATTCTTCTTTCCTATGTGAACCACAAGAGTCTTCTTGCCGGCTCTCAGATCGTTGTCATGATCACGATAATTGTTCAGAATGAGCAGCGTATCAACTACCAGTCCGCAGGCTACAGATACGAGAAACGCTTCCAGGCTTACTCCCTGCATGTTTTCGGGCATTACGAGATAGTATGTGCAGCATACGGGTACAATGCCGAAGAAGAACAGCACCAGAATATCGCCCATGCCCAGATAGCTGAGACAGGTAGTATAGAGGAAACAGAAGACTACGCAACAGATGCCTACGATGACCATTTCCCAACCACCGAAAAGAACCAGCGGAAGTCCTATGGCGCAACCCAGAAGGGTAGTGAGGATGATTCCCCATTTCATGGCTTCCAATGTAATCCAGCCTTCAGCGCAGGCTCGTTTCGGTCCCAGTCGGGTTTCATCGTCATTGCCATGTTTGAAGTCGAAATAATCATTCACCAGATTGCTGTCTATCTGCATTACCCATGCAAAGAGCAGGCAGAGTAGGGCTGGCAATGTCTGTATCTGCTGAGCGTCTTTATAAGCCAGCGCAATACCCAATAAAACAGGAACAGCCGCCGCCGTCAGAGTCTTCGGGCGAGCGGCTAGATACCATGCTTTTATAGAATTTGTTTCTATCATATTCTAAAAAGATTAAAATTGAATCTTCTGAAATTCTTAAGTAAAATCAGAAAGATTAATTGAAGAAGTTCCAACTTACTCCAATACGGAACACTCTTTCGTTCATCGGATAATGAGGAGCGAAGAAGTAGTTCTTGTCGCCCTGTCCTGCATTGATGTGGCTCATCATTACGAAGAAACGGGTGTGTTTGATGTGAACGTTGGCGTAAACATTGACGATAGGATAGTTGCCTATCTTTACGTTGTTCTCGCCGTTGCCCTGTACCGTATACTGTCCCATGTAAGGTGAATAGTCGGGAGCTTCATAGCTTGTAAAGTAGCGCATGTCAGCACCCAGGTCTACGTTCAGCACCTTTACTACCTTGAACTTGATGTAGAGGTTGGTGTAGGCATTGAAGGCTGGTACTGGCAGAACACTCTCCTTGCTTGAGTGCTGGTAGGTAAACTGGTTTTCCCAGTTCAGAATGCCCAGTCTGAAGTTCTGCTCCAATTGTGCTGTCAGCAGGTTGATTCCTCCACTTTCCTGCATTGGTGTAACCATGACTCCTGTTCGCAACCCTTTTTCTGTAATGTCATAGCTCTGCGAGAAGTAGGTGTAGTTCTTGATTTCATCTACAGCCACTCTCAGCTTGGTGTGCGTCTTAGGGAAGGAGAGTGTACCCATGATGCGGGTATGGATGGTCTTGTCGAGATCATTCTCCCACCACAGATGACGGGCGTGATAGTTGCGGTAATAGAACGATGGGGTTTCTCTATGGAAGAAAGCGTCGCCTCTTACCTGAAGCGTGTCGCCCAGGAATGGGATGTTCACGTCTACATTACCATCTATGGCAAGGGTTCCGGCGTCAACACCCGTCAGTCCTATTTCTGCTACGGCATTGTAGTGGAGAGTCTTGCCTTCCTGCTTGCTCAGCTGTCCGCCTACGCTCAGCACATGCTCGTTGTATTTTTCGAAACCGCCTTCCATGGTTGGCAGTTCATAATGACGGAGGTCGTAGCTGGCGAAAGCCTTCAAGCCTGCCTTTGCCCATTTGTTGAAACCTTCAAGCATGGCGATGGCGAAGGTATTCTTCATGTGCCAGTGCTTGGTCTGGTCGTAGATGGAATCACCGGTCAGTCTGCCTGCATCGTAATATTCGTTCAGATAATAGTCGGCTGGCGTCTGATAAGCTTCGTAAATACGGCGATAGTTGTCAAACTTTACCGTGTGGATGAAGCTCGTAACCGGAACATATTCGCTCTTGTAGAAAAGCGAGTCTTCGGCATTTTTTTTCTGGACGGCAAGCAGACTGTCGGCTGCGGCTTTTCCGTTTACGGCGATGCGGGTGCTGTCGTTCCTGATGTCCTTTGCGGCTAAGTCTTTAGCCGGTTCATCGCCGGCAATCTTTGCTCCGTCAGGACGGCCGCTGAATTTAGCTCCCTGCTGTTTGTCGTAGGCTTTCTCATCAAATTTCCTGCCTTGTTCCTTGGCTTTCTTTCTGGCTTCTTCCTTCGCATTCTCTTCAGCATTTTCCTTTTTCGAAGCCATGGCAAATTTCTTTGCCTTGATTTCTTCTTCGGTCATCTTTACCTTGCGGCTGAAACCTACGTTATAGCGGTGGGTAAAGAAGATGTGCTGGTTGTCCAGTCGGTTCCAGTTCTGTTCCAGAACGGTAGGAATTTCGTTGGTGGCAAACGATTCGGTGTAGATTTCCGGATGCTTGATGTAATCATCGTTGGTAATACCGCCGTTCTCGGTCATCTTCTCATGATTGGTACTGAAGAGGAAGTGTGCCTGATAGCGGTCGCCCAGGTAAGAAGCCCACATGGTGTATTTGAAGTGGCTGGTACTCTGTGCGTTATAATATCCTCTGCCATACTTGTAGTCGAATCTGAAACCGGCGCCTAGTCTTTTGTTGGCATTCACGGCAAACATGGCCTTGAAGTCATCTTCTCCCGTCACCTTGTCGCCGCAGCTGTTCAGCGTTATGTTGGTGATAGGTGAGTAGGTGTTGGTGAAATGGAAGTCGCTTACCGGATTTACGATATAGTCGTAGGGCTCTGTAAAGATGAAGTTGCCCTGTGTATTGCGGCGGTCGATGAAGATTCGGTTCAGTCGGGCAGTACCCATGTTTCCGAGGGTGTTGTATTCGCCTCTCAGTCCTTCCGTGAAGGTTGTGTTCATATACATGTGCTGCAAAGTGTCTACTACGGCAGCCTTTGTGTCGCCGAAGCGTTCGTCTACAGTCCATACCCTGATGCCCTTCGGAATCTCTTTGTCTGAGCCCAGTGAATCGGTGTTCACCTTGCGGTTGGTTTGAGGACGGAACTGCGAATCTTCGTTATAGTTAAAATCGTTTTGTGCCGCAACCGGGATGGTTGCAGCACAAAATAGGAGTGATGAGAATATAATTTTCTTCTTCTTCATTATTTCTTAAATAGTCGGATACATACTTCGGCAATCTTGAGCACTACACCCACAATGAGTACGATGTAGGCGATATTACGGCTCTCTTCCAGCTGGGTCCAGAGTATTACACCCACGATGGCGAGCAGCATGAAGGCGATGTTGAGATAGTTGCGTACCTTCAGCATGTTGCTCTGGTCGCTGTAGGCCAATGGACGGAGTCGGCGGTGCTGTGGTCTTACGGCGTAGCTGGTAGGCTGCTTCTGCTCTGTCTGTTCTGCTCCCTGCTCAGCTGTAGGCTGGGCTGTAGCGTTTGCAGGCTGCTGTGCCTCGTTCTGCTGTATCTTATTATCTGTATTCTGATTATCCATGTTTTTTTTCTTCAACTTATTGTTTTACTAATGCAGTTAAGTCTGCGAATATCTGGTCCTTGCGGTCGATGGTGCATTTGCGGAACTTTCCGAAGATCTTAGCCAGGTCGTTCTGCTTCCTGGTGAGCGCAATCTTGTCGCTGATTACCTCTTCGGCAGGTTCTTTGAAACCGGTGCTTCTTCCTTCCTCATAGTTGTAGGTGATGCGGCCGAGCGAGAGATTCAGATGATTGTCTGAAATCCTGGCTACCAGCTGGTATTTGAATTCAGAGCGGTCGAGTGAGATGAATGACTGGCTGAAGACGAGCCATTCGTCCATCGTGTTGGCGATGATGTGTTCAGCATCGTTTACCAGGGCTACTCGGCTCGCTATGTTCTGCTCGTTCTGTGTCAGTTCACTCATGTATTTTAATACGATGTCGTAAATCTGCTTGGCAGTTTTTCCGTTAGCATCCGTATCGAGCGTGAATTCAATCTTGTTTTCATCATTATAGGTGATGGCGCCTGCCAGATATTTCATGTCCACTTTGGCTGTAGTGCCATTTGGCAGCTTGGTGGCTGTCTTGGTAGCCTCCTTTGGCTTAGCGGCTACGGTAACAGGAATCGCCCATCCCGTGGTTGATGTGGTTGGCTCCTTCACTACAGCAGGTTCTGGCTCAGTAGCATTGCCCTTCTTAGCTTCAGCTTCAGCCTTGGCGCTTGCTGCGTTGATGCTGTCAGCCTGAGCCTTCAGTTTGGCAGCCTGTGCTTTGATTTTAGCCACTTCGAGTGCCTTCTTGGCAGCTTCCAGCTGTTTCTGTGCCTGTTCCAGCTGCTGCTCTTCGGTCAGCACGGTTTGAGCCTGTGCAGTCATCAGTGGGAGGAGCATAAATATGGGGATGATGATTTTTTTCATGTCGAGTTGTTTTTATAAAACTAAAAAATGACAGTTCCTGATTGCGGAACATGGCGGAAGATGAGGGATTCAAACCCCCGATACCCGGAAGAGGGTATACCGGATTTCGAGTCCAGCGCATTCGGTCACTCTGCCAATCTTCCTTTTATATTGTCAGATGCAAAAGTAATACATTTTTTGCATCTGACAAAATATTGCTGTTATTTTTTAACTATATTAACCCCGCTTTATAGGATTTTATACTATAGTTTTTACTGTTGCTGCAGAAATCTGTCGGCTTCGATGGCTGCCTTGGCTCCTGAACCTGCGGCTACAACGCCCTGGCGGTAGATTGGGTCGGCCACATCGCCTGCTGCGAAAACACCCGGAATGTTGGTAGTGGCAGTACCTGGCACAACCTTGATAAAGCCCTGCTCGTCGAGATCTATCTGCCCCTTGAAGAGGTCGGTGTTAGGCTTATGTCCGATAGCCAGGAAGAATCCGTCGATGCTGATGTCAAACTTCTCTTCGTTGGCTTCGCCCTTATGGCGCACGAGATGAGCACCTTCTACACCATTATCGCCGAAGAGTCCAAGCGTATTGGTTTCGAACAGAATCTCGATGTTCTCCTTGTTCTTTACGCGCTGCTGCATGATTTCTGAAGCACGGAGGTAAGGCTTGCGCACAATCATGTAAACCTTCTTGGCAAGTCCTGAAAGATACATGGCCTCTTCGCAGGCAGTATCGCCACCGCCCACTACGGCTACTGTGCGCTTGCGGTAGAAGAATCCGTCACAGGTAGCGCAGGCTGAAACACCCTGTCCGCGATATTTCTCTTCATCGGCAAGTCCCAGATATTTGGCTGATGCACCTGTGGCGATGATCACGGTTTCTGCCTCAATCTCGTTGTCGCGTTCATCGGTAAGATGGAATGGACGTGAGCTGAAATCTGCCTTCACGATGCTTCCGTCTCTCATTTCTGCTCCGAATCGGGCTGCCTGTTCCTTCATGTCCATCATCATCTGCGTTCCGTCTACGCCGTTAGGATAGCCCGGAAAGTTTTCTACCTCTGTGGTGATGGTGAGCTGGCCGCCTGGCTGCATTCCCGAATAGAGTACTGGCTGCAGGTTGGCTCTGCCCGCATAAATGGCAGCCGTATATCCTGCAGGTCCGCTACCTATAATTAATGTCTTTACTTTTTCCATTTTTATCTTATAGTTATATTTTTGTTTCCGATGGCTCAAAACAAGCCATTTTCTCTGCAAAGGTACATCAAAACGATGAGAAATCAAAATAAAAATACAATATTTTTCCTTTCTTGCATAAATTATAGCTTTCATTTGAAGAATTATTGTTATCTTTGCACCCGGAATTCTGATGTTTATGGAAGAACATCAATAGAAAAACGAAAAATATAAAACTGGATATATGAATCAGATTAAGAAGATTGTACTGACGGGTGGTCCTTGTGCGGGCAAGACTACCGCTATGGTTAAGGTGATAGAACATTTCTCTAGCCTGGGCTATAAGGTCTTTACCATTCCCGAAGTTCCAACCATGTTCACCCAGGCGGGCATGAATTATCTCACTTCCAACAAGGATTTCTTCTTTGAGGGTGAGAAGGCTACTTTCCAGACTCAGATCAACCTGGAAGACAGTTTCCAGCGTATGGCAGAAACATTGCAGCAGCCGGTCATCATTGTCTGCGATCGTGGCACGATGGATATTTCTACCTATCTCACTCCCGATTTCTGGAACCGTATCATCTCGGAAGAGGGGTATACGAATTCACAACTTCGCGACCGCTATGATGCTGTGCTGCATCTGGTGAGTGCTGCCGATGGCGCCGAGCAGTTTTATACTACAGCCAACAATGCGCAGCGCCTGGAGCAGGCTGATGAGGAGGGACTGAAGATAGCGCGCGAGTTGGACAAGAAGATTGTTTCTGCATGGAAGGGTCATCCTCATCTCAGGGTGATCAATAACCACGAAGATTTCAACAACAAGCTGAACCGTGTGCTCAAGGAGATAAGCAATGTGCTTGCCATTCCGCAGCCGATAGAGGAGGAACGCAAATATATCGTGAAGCTGACGGGCGAGGTTCCTAATGCGATAGACAGCGATATTGTTCAGACTTATCTTACGGGTGAGCCGGGCAGCGAGATCCGTCTTCGCCGTCGCGGTTTCGAGGGAGGCAAGTATGTGTATGTTCACACCACCAAGAAGCGTCTTTCAGACAATGAGCAGATTGAGACCGAGCGGCAGATCAATGCCAATCTTTACGAGAGTATGCTTCAGCAGGCAGATCCTTACCGCCAGCGCATTCATAAGCATCGCAAGAGTTTCATCTGGAAGGGCCAGTATTTCGAGCTCGATGAGTTTCTTGAGCCGGTTTCCAATCTGATGATTCTTGAAACCCGCGGCATTTCTGCCAACGAGAGTGTGAAGTTTCCTCCTTTCATCCAGGTGCTGGAGGATATTACGGGCAACACGAAGTATTATAACTACAACATTGCTCTGAAGCGGTAAAATCAGCCGAAAATGTAAAAAAGTTACGGAGATAATTCATATTCTCCGTAACTTTTTACATAAACCACTCTCTTTTGAGTCCAAAATTATTTCAACTCATAAAACTCCATAATATCCAGCATCTTGAACAATGTACCATCAATAGAAGATAGTCTGATTAAAGACGTTTTCCTTTCTTGCAACGTTCAGCAATTTTGTACGTATTGACTTCCCGTAGTTTTTATTTTGTTCTTTACTCATAGCTTCACTTGTAGATAATTTTCCAAGATATTGCCAACACGCAATTGCCTGGCATAATCCATTAGTTTACTGATATTTCTTTCTGGTCTGGAAAGATAGTTATCGATGATTTCAGAACAGACATCAATGCCCACCTTGTTGCGGAACTTTACTGCATCGCATACGCATCGTTCTACATCATATACCTTTACCTTAAATCCATCTATGACTTTCTCCATCACGCCGATTTCAAGAATGTTGGAAGTATAGTGATGGAGTTCTATCTTTGGGAATGAAGGTGCTTTTACTTTTCTATCCCTTTTGATGGCGACATGATAAGCCTGCGGCATGGATGTCGTAAGCTGATGGATATTCCAGGCAGACCAAAGGCAGAGAATACCATTTGGGACAATAGACTCAATATCAACCATACATGCTGACAATTGGTCTATGTTAGCATATACGCCACGGCAAACCTGAATCAGTTCACCTTGACGAACGGCTTCCAACATCTTGTAGTAAGCTGTTCGTCCTTGTACTTTGACGCTTGCAGATGATATGAATGAATTCTTTGTTTCCATAATTGTTCTCCTAATTTTGGTACAAAAATACCACAAATATTTTTAATTGTGGTACTTTTGTACGGGAAACTTTTAAAATCCGCTCTTTTTTAATACATTCCAACAGTTTTATAGTTATTTTAGTACAAAAATACCACAAATATTGCTGATTGTGGTACTTTTGTACGGAATAATAGAATGTACAATGCATGGTTATTTGCCTCTTGATTTCTTTCTCATCATTCTATTTTTCTCCTTTATCCGTTGTACTTGAACACCTTGACCATTTCCTTGTCGCCACCCACAAGCTGGCTACATCTGTTCAGCATTCCGGTGTCTGAGAAACTGCATTTCTCCATGGCCGTATTTGAATTTCTTGTGCATCGTCTTATGGTGCCAGACTTTCATTCCTTCTATGTCTTGTTTACTTTGTGTCTATTATCTTGTAGCAGAGATATTTGGGGGTACTAGCTTATCTTTCCACCCTTAAAATGCATCTTAAATGTGACCACGAAAGATTTTGCACACGCGCGTGCAAAATCTCCCAATCAGGGAAATATTGGTATAATTGCTTGAAATAGGCAAGGTTACGAACACCATAGCCGGAGCCGAATTCTGTCGTCAACTGCTGAGATATGGACTTGATGAGCTGTATTCCATAATCAGCACGCTGCTTGCCAAGCTGCTCTTCTTCAACAATACGTTTGCCAATTTCCCAGTTTGAGCGTATCAGGGTTTCGTTGATAGATTGATACGCCCTGTTTCTTGCCCTTGTGATGATGGTTCTGATATCATCTATGACATGTGCATCTATATTTATAATATTCTTTTCCATCTATATATTTTTTCAATGACCATGACCGGAAATGACCGGACTCTTTGGGGTTTGAAAATGATAATGACCCTTAATGACTTTGACCCTTCATGACCGGCTTTTAGGTAGAAACAAAAAAAATCGACCGCTCTCCTCGTATTGGGTGAGCGGTCGTTTTCATTTATGATTTAGTCTGCTTATTATAAAAGGTAGACTCCATGTTCTTTATCCCATGCAGCTCGTTACTCCGAGCGTAGTAGCGATAGCGGTCAGAATGCTGATG
>ERZ870052.671-NODE-671-length-13153-cov-3.722622_pt1 | contig 13153 bp, 8 predicted proteins | sample MGYA00520889_ERZ870052 | MGnify/ENA primary metagenome ERZ870052 (study PRJEB32232, sample SAMN07284988) | human gut metagenome | biome: human-associated habitat; material: feces | host: Homo sapiens | place: Tanzania | collected 2014-08-14 ...
GAACTCGCGACAAACTTAAACAGCGGGCCGCCCGGACCGGGAATCCGACGTGCTCGTCGGGGCAACGTTCCTTTCCAAAAAAGGACAGGTTTATTTTGGTCGGTTTTATCTGGGAAAACGCCACGCTCTAGCGGTGATCTGTTTCTCTCCACACCCTAGAGATCAATGACATTTTCGGAAGTGCGGGGAAAAATTGGAAACCTTCGAACAGAACGGCATTTTTGATAACAAAACCGCAGGTCAGCAGGGGGTCATAATATCGGTGTGCTCAAGGATTTCAACTTTTTCCCCGCACTTCCGTTTTGAGGTGCACGACGCATTACATCAAGCGGATTCTTCCTCATATTTTTCGTGAAAAGGCCGCTTCCCTTAGCGGGAAGCGGCCCTAGATCTTACGAATAGACGATAGTAAAAGGTTCCGACGTTTCGGCGCCCCCTGTTGAAGTGTCGCGCGTGCCCTCAAGAGTTACCGACGCAACTTGGTCGACATCGATCAACTTCGTTGGCACCCAGATGTTCTCTCCGCTATTGCGCGCATAAGAAAAATATAAGTTGAACACCCCTGCGTCGTCATCTTCGATAATCTGCTCCGATCCATCCTTGTAGGTGACGGTCAGTTTATTATCAACTGCTTCATAGCCCAGATCGGGGATGTGCGCCTGGATTGAAAATGGGCTGATCTCGAGAGACGAATCATCGGAGTGGAGTTCCTTGGTATCGACGTATGTTCCGACGCTAAACTCGGGCGTCGATGCCTCGAATTGTTTCGCCGCCTCACCCTCACCCTCGGTCCAAGAGATATTCCAGGTGACAGCGCGCTGCAGGTCGCGCTCGCGATTCCAGGAGGCAAAGTACATCGTGCCGTTTACAACTGTTTCACTTGATGTGTCCTTGTCAATGGTGCAGCGAGTATCGGCCCAATTCTCGCCGAACTCCATATCGACCATTAACCAACGCTGCTCATCTTCTTCTCCCCCGTTGAGAACAAGTTCGCCAATCTCTGCTGCCGGCTTGTAGTAGCTAACGCCGTTGGGGTTTGACAATGTAAACGTCACGGCGCCGCAACCGTTTTGATCGATTGCCATCTCATGGATATCGAGCGTATAGCCGTTACCCTCGACGGACAGATTGACCTCCTGTACCGCACCCTCCAGGCTTTGGGGCGCGGTGCCATCACCAAATTCTCTGGTGTAGGTATATTTAGTCCCCGACGAGCCGCCATTGGTCCAGGTAATGGAATCCCCGTTGCCGTGGTTTCCCCAGGCTGAGGCAAAATAGCTGGAATTGATAACGGCGTAGGCGACCCCTCCGGTCGCCAGCACTCCGGCAAGACATCCGATTACGGCAACATACAGAGGCTTCGCGTGGCCCTTTCGATGAAGCGGCTCGCCTGCCGCAGCATCAATAACACGGTCGGCAAGATCGCTATCGGCCTGAATGGACTCGAAGGCCTGCTTGATTTGGTTGGATTTCACGGTCACCCTCCTCCAGAATGAACTTAAGCTTTGATCGGCCGCGAGCTAAGCGCGTTCGAACGGTCGCCGCTGGCACATGCAATAACTCGGCAATCTCTGAAGTCGAAAAGCCCAGATAGTAATAGAGCACGATGGGGATACGGAATCGTTCTGGAAGTCGCATGACGTCAGACAGGACCGCCTTGGTCTCCTCCTGCGCCGTCGAAAGCGAATCGGCCAGGTTCTCAATATCCTCCACGCGCCTCCATGGCTTTCGAAAGAGCGATTTGCACTCGTTGATCGTGACCCGGATAAGCCATCGGCGAAGATGCTCCCAACTTTCAAAGCGCCCATCGCTTTTAAGCAACTTAAGAAAAACATCTTGGGCAACATCATCGGCATCGGCGCGATCGCGCAGATACGTCAATGCGATCCGAAACACGACATCCCGGTGATCTTCAACCGCCTGTCTAAAAGCTTGTTCTTCCATAATCACCTCCCGGTGACGTTACTGGTTCTTGATGAGGCCCTCACCATAGATACGCTTTGACCGGACGAAATGTTTCAAATTCAAGCAGATAAAACCAACCAAAATAAACCTGTCCCTTTTCGGCAGGTTTTCCGTCCAGCGGATCATTAGAACGCAACAGGTTGAGCATACGCAAGCGAGCGGCCCCCAGAGCGTACAAGGTGGCATGAAAAAGGCAGGGCATTGACCTTTTGGTCATGCCCTGCCTTTTGAATGACAGATTGTAGCTCTGGGGGCCGCGCAGCGACGGAGGCCGCCGCCGTTCGTTAGAACGGCGGAACTAGTTACTCCTCGTCGTTGTCCTTGGCCTCTTCGGCGTCGTCGGTGTCCACAAGCTGGTTGAGCAGCTCGTCGAGGGAAGCCATGTCCTCGTTGATGGCACCGTTGGCGGGAGCCTTCTTGTCGTCGATCGGGGCGCCCAGGAGTTCCTCGTCCTCGTCGGCGTGATGCGTCGGAGCAGCGGAGGTGCCCAGCAGGATGTCGTCCGGACCGTCGGGGCTAAAGACCATCTGCAGCAGCTGCGAGAGGTCTTCCTCGTCGGCAACGTCGTCGTTGTTCTCGAGGATGTAGAGCAGGTCGTGGGCCTCCAGGCCGTCACGGAGCTCCTCGATCGCCTTGGCACCGATACCATCGATGCGCAGCAGATCCTCCTCGGACTTGCCGACCAGGTCGCCGACCGTCTCGATGCCGACCTCGCTGAACTTGTTGGTCCAGCGCTGCGACACGCCCAGGTCATCGAACAGGTACAGGCGAGCCTTCTCGGCGGAGATGGTGTGGCCGTTGCGGGTGAACGAACCGTCAGCACCACCGAACTCGTCGTAGCCGGCCCAGTCGAGCTGCTGCGGGAGCTGCTCGTCCAGGTCCTTGAGCTCCACAGGAGCCCACTCGGGCAGCGACTTGGCGTTGGGCGAAGCCGGGCCGTCGATGTCGACATAGCCGTCGGCCGTGCGATACGTCAGCTTGGCGTTGGCGTAGGGCTTGAGGCCGGTACCAGCCGGGATCTTCTTACCAACGATGACGTTGGACTTAAGGTCGAGCAGGTGGTCGACCTTGCCCTCGATAGCAGCCTCGGTAAGGACGCCGGCGGTACGGATGAACGAAGCGCTCGACAGCCAGGAGTCGATGTTGGACGCGACCTTGAGCGTACCCAGGATGACGGGCTCGGCCACGGGAGCCTGACCGCCCAGACGGGCAACGCGCTCGACCTCGTCGGCGAACTCGTAGCGGTCGACGTACTGACCAAGCAGGTACTTGGAGTCGCCGGGGTTGGTGATCTGAACGCGACGCAGCATCTGACGTGCGAGCACCTCGATGTGCTTGTCGTTCAGGTCGACGCCCTGGCTGGTGTAGACGTCCTTAACGCTCTCGACGAAGGTGTGCATCGTCGACTCGATGTCGGTCAGCTTACGCAGGTTGCGGAAGTTGACGAAGCCCTTGGTGATCTGGTCGCCGGCGCGAACCTCGCAGCCGTCCTCGATCTCGGGCATGAAGCGCACCGAAGCGGGGACGCGACGCTCGTCGAGGACGCGGGTGTGATCCTCGGAGTCGGTGAGCGTCAGCACGTACTCGGACTTCTCGGGCTTAATCGAGAGGTGACCGGAGTACGGAGCCAGCTCGGCCTCGCGACCCAGGATCTTCTCGTTGACATTGCCGACGATATCGAACATACGGCTGACCGTAGGCAGACCCTGCGTAATATCGTCGACGCCAGCGACGCCGCCGGAGTGAATGGTACGCATCGTAAGCTGCGTACCGGGCTCGCCGATGGACTGGGCGGCAATAATGCCGACGGCAGTACCGATGGCGACCGGACGACGGGTGGAAAGATCCCAGCCGTAGCACTTCTGGCACACGCCGTACTTGGAGCGGCAGGTGAGCAGCGCGCGAAGGGTGACCTTCTTGAGGCCGGCATCGACCATCTTCTGGATGTCGGCGACGGTCTCGATGTAGCCGTCCTGCTCAAAGAGCACGGTGCCATCGGGAGCCACGACGTCCTGGATGAAGCAACGGCCGACGAGGTCGGTGTTGAGATCGGTGGTGCCGGGGATGATGAGGTTGTAGGTGACGCCCTCGTGCGTACCGCAGTCCTCCTCGCGGACGATGACGTCCTGGGCCACGTCGACCAGACGACGGGTCAGGTAACCAGAGTCCGAGGTGTGGGATGCGGTATCGACCAGGCCCTTACGGGCGCCGTAGGTCGAAATGAAGTACTCGAGCGGCAGCAGGCCCTCGCGGAAGTTCGCCTTAATGGGAAGGTCGATCGTCTCGCCGGACATGTCTGCCATCAGGCCACGCATGCCGCCGAGCTGACGCAGCTGGGTCTTAGAACCACGGGCGCCGGAGTCGGCCATCATGTACAGCGGGTTCTCCTCGTCGAACATGTCGAGCATGAGCGCTGCGACCTTGTCGGTACAAGCGGTCCACTCGTTAACGACTTCGATGTGGCGCTCCGTCTCGTTGATGAAGCCCTCCTCGAAGTACTCGTTGATCTGGTCGACGTTGGCCTGGGCGCGATCGAGCAGCTCCTGCTTCTCGGCAGGGATGAGAGCGTCCCACACCGAGATGGTGAGGCCGGCGCGGGTAGCGTAGTGGAAGCCGGAGTACTTGATGGCGTCGAGGATCGGGCCGACCTTGGCCTCGGGGTAACGATCGCAGCAGTCCGCAACCAGCTTGGCCACGTCGCCCTTGACCATCTTGTAGTTCATGAACTCATAGTCTTCGGGCAGGCACTGGCGGTTGAAGATGATGCGGCCGATGGAGGTCTCGAAGCGCGCGGTCTTGTTGCCGGTGACGTCGTAGTCGACGAACTCGTTCTTGCCGTTCTTGACGCGGAAGATACGGGTGCCGTCCTCGTTGATGACGTTGGCGTTCTCGGCGGACACGCGGACCTGGATCTTGGCCTGCATGTCGACCTCGGAGCGGCAGTCATAGGCGTGCAGCGCGTCGTCGAAGCTCGAGAACACGTGGTTCTCGCCCGGCAGACCGTCGCGGACCTGGGTGAGGTAGTACACACCGATGATCATGTCCTGCGAGGGGATGTTGACCGGCTTGCCGGATGCCGGCGAGCGCAGGTTGTTCGCAGAGAGCATGAGGACGCGAGCCTCGGCCTGGGCCTGGCTGGACAGCGGCACGTGGACAGACATCTGGTCGCCGTCGAAGTCGGCGTTGAAGGGCGAGCAGACCAGCGGGTGCAGGTGGATGGCCTTGCCCTCGACCAGCACGGGCTCGAAGGCCTGGATGGACAGACGGTGCAGGGTCGGTGCACGGTTGAGCAGCACGACGCGGCCGTCGATGACCTCTTCGAGGATGTCCCACACAAAGGTGGCACCGCGGTCGATAGCGCGCTTGGCGCCCTTGATGTTCTCGACCTTGCCGAGCTCGACCAGGCGCTTCATGACGAAGGGCTTGAAGAGCTCCAGCGCCATGGTCTTGGGCAGACCGCACTGGTGCAGCAGCAGCTTGGGGTCGGTAACGATGACCGAACGGCCGGAGTAGTCGACACGCTTACCCAGCAGGTTCTGGCGGAAGCGACCCTGCTTGCCCTTGAGGGCCTCGGCGAGCGACTTGAGCGGGCGACCGCCACGGCCAGAGACCGGGCGACCACGACGGCCGTTGTCGAACAGGGCGTCCACGGACTCCTGGAGCATGCGCTTCTCGTTGTTCACGATGATCGCGGGGGCGTCCAGGTCGAGCAGACGCTTGAGTCGGTTGTTACGGTTGATCACGCGACGGTACAGGTCGTTGAGGTCGGACGCGGCGAAGCGGCCGCCGTCGAGCTGGACCATCGGGCGCAGATCGGGCGGAATGACCGGGATGACGTCCAGGATCATGTTCGCGGGGCTGTTGCCGCCCTTCAGGAAGGCGTCAACGACCTCGAGGCGCTTGACGGCCTTCTCGCGCTTCTGCTTCTGGGAGTCCTCGTCGGCGATGATGGCCTTGAGCTTCTCGGCCTCGGAAGGAAGGTCGATGGCAGCGAGCAGGTCGCGGACGGCCTCGGCACCCATGCCACCCTTGAAGTACATGGAGTAGTAGCGGGTCATCTCGCGGAACAGCGGCTCATCGGAGATGAGGTCGCGCTCGGTGAGCTTCATGAAGGCGTTGAAGGCGTCCGTGCGGAGCTGCTTCTCGTCCTTGCACTCTTCCTCGATGTCGACGATGCCGGAGGCGATCTCCTCGGGGGTCAGAGGCTCCTCGTCGGAGAACTCGTCAAAGTTCTCGGGGTCGCCCTGCTCCTTGAGGGACTCGATCTGGCGGGCGCACTCGGCATCGATCTCTTCCAGATCGGCGGCGAGCTCCTCGCGCAGGTCGTCGGCGTCGGCCTCGCGAGCCTCATAGTCAACCTCGGTGATGATGTAGCTGGCAAAGTACAGAACCTTCTCGAGGTCCTTGGACTTGATGTCGAGCATACGGCTCATCGGGAAGCTCGTGGGGCTCTTGAAGTACCAGATGTGGGACACGGGAGCGGCGAGCTCGATGTGGCCCATGCGGTCGCGACGCACCTTGGCCGAGGTAACCTCGACGCCGCAGCGCTCGCAGACGATACCCTTAAAGCGGATGCCCTTGTACTTGCCGCAGGAGCACTCCCAGTCCTTGGCGGGACCGAAGATCTTCTCGCAGAACAGGCCGTCCTTCTCGGGCTTGAGGGTACGGTAATTGATGGTCTCCGGCTTCTTGACCTCACCGTGCGACCAGGAACGGATCTGGTCGGCGGAGGCAAGGGAGATCTTTACCGAGTCAAAATCAGTAGCTTCGAAATCTGCCACAGTCAACTACTCCTTATCAGTGGTCGTGGCGGCGACAGCCTCGGGTGCCTCGGCGGTCTCGGCATCCTCGGCCTCGACGTCGGCGTCAACGCCGGCGAGCGCAGCCAGGTCGTCGAGAGCAGAGGTCTCCTCGGCGGTCACAGGGGCGGAGGCGTCCTCGTCGGCATCGTGCATGGGCTCGATGTCCAGCGCGAGGGAGCGGATCTCCTTGACGAGAACCTTGAAGGACTCGGGGATACCCGGGACCGGGACGTTCTCGCCCTTGACGATGGACTCGTAGGTCTTGACGCGGCCCACGGTATCGTCGGACTTGACGGTCAGGATCTCCTGCAGGACGTTGGAAGCACCGTAAGCGTACAGTGCCCAAACTTCCATCTCGCCGAAGCGCTGGCCGCCGAACTGGGCCTTGCCGCCCAGAGGCTGCTGGGTAACCAGGCTGTAAGGGCCGGTCGAACGGGCGTGGATCTTGTCGTCGACCATGTGGCCGAGCTTGAGGATGTAGGACGTACCCACGGTAATGGGCTCGCGGAACTCCTCGCCGGTGCGGCCGTCGAACAGACGGGTCTTGCCGCGCTCGTCAAGCTGGGTGACGAACTCGGGACGCATGTGATCGCCAAAGGCAGCGGTGGCCTTGTTGAGCATATTCTTGTTGGCGCGACGGATGACCTCGGCGATCTCGTCCTCCTTGGCGCCGTCGAAGACGGGCGTCGCGGTGAAGAACGGACCGGGGATGTACTTGTCGGAGTCGGCCTGCTCGGTATCCCAACCGCAGGCGGCAGCCCAGCCAAGGTGGCACTCGAGCAGCTGGCCGACGTTCATACGCGAAGGAACGCCCAGCGGGTTGAGGATAACGTCGATCGGGGTACCGTCAGCCATGTAGGGCATGTCCTCGACCGGCAGAACGTTACAAATAACACCCTTGTTGCCGTGGCGGCCGGCGATCTTATCGCCCTGCTGGATCTTACGACGCTGGGCGACGTAGACGCGCACCTGCTCGTTGACGCCGGGGGCCAGGTCGTCGCCGTTCTCGCGGCTAAAGCGGACAACGTCGATGACGCGGCCGTAAGCACCGTGAGGCATCTTAAGGGAGGTGTCGCGGACGTCGTGGGCCTTAGCACCGAAGATGGCGCGCAGCAGGCGCTCCTCGGCGGTCAGAGCGCTCTCGCCCTTAGGCGTGACCTTGCCGACCAGGATGTCGCCAGGGCCGACCTCGGCGCCGATGCGGATGATGCCGTCCTCGTCGAGGTTGGCAAGCATGTCCTCGGAGAGGTTCGGGATCTCGCGGGTGATCTCCTCGGGGCCGAGCTTGGTGTCGCGGGCGTCGATCTCGTGACGGGTGATGTTGATGGTCGTCAGCAGGTCCTCGGCCACCAGGCGCTCGGACACGACGATACCGTCCTCGTAGTTAAAGCCTTCCCACGGCATATAGGCCACGGTGAGGTTCTGGCCCAGTGCGAGCTCGCCGTGATCGGTCGAAGGACCGTCGGCCAGAGGCTCGCCCTGCTCAACGGTGTCACCGACGCGCACGAGCGGACGGTGGTTGATGCAGGTGGACTGGTTGGAGCGCTGGTACTTGGCCAGGTGATACTCGTCCATGCCGCCGGCATGCTTGACGATGATCTTGGCGGCGTCGGCAAAGATGACCTCGCCGGCGTTCTTGGCCAGGGTGACCTCGCCGGAGTCCAGAGCGGCGCGACGCTCCATGCCGGTACCGACATAGGGAGCGGCGGGGTGAACCAGCGGCACGGCCTGACGCTGCATGTTAGCGCCCATCAGCGTACGCTTGGCGTCGTCGTGCTCAAGGAACGGGATCAGCGTGGCTGCGACGGAGAGCATCTGACGCGGCGAGACGTCCATGTAGTCGACGTCCTCGACGGGCACGTCGGCGGGAGCGCCGAAGGAGCCGTCGAAGTCGCGGGTACGGGCGATCACGGTGTGCGGGCGGACAAGCTTGCCCTCGGCATCGGTCGTGATGAACTCGTTGGTCTTGGGATCGAGCGGCGTGTTGGCCGGCGCGATGACGTGCTTTTCTTCCTCGTCAGCGGTCATCCAGTCGATCTGGTCGGTGGCAACGCCGTTCTCGACGCGACGGAACGGGGCCTCGATGAAGCCGTACTCGTTGACGCGGGCGTAGAGGGCGAGCGAGCCGATCAGGCCGATGTTGGGGCCTTCGGGGGTCTCGATCGGGCACATGCGGCTGTAGTGCGAGTTGTGAACGTCGCGGACGGCCGTCGGCACGTTGGTGCGGCGGCTGGAGCCGGACTTGTGGCCGGCAAGACCGCCAGGGCCGAGTGCGGACAGACGGCGCTTGTGGGTCAGACCGGTCAGGGGGTTCGCCTGGTCCATGAACTGCGAGAGCTGCGAGGAACCGAAGAACTCCTTGATGGAAGCCACGATCGGGCGGATGTTGATGAGCGACTGCGGGGTGATCTCGTCGATGTCCTGGGAGCTCATGCGCTCACGAACGACGCGCTCCATACGGCTCATGCCGATACGGAACTGGTTGGCGACGAGCTCGCCGACGGTGCGGATACGGCGGTTGCCAAAGTGGTCGATGTCGTCGACCTTGAAGCCCTGCTCGCCGGCAGCGAGGGACAGCAGGTAACGCAGCGTCGCGACGATATCCTCGTCGGTGAGCACCGTGACCTCTTCCTCGGTGGTGAGGTTGAGCTTCTTGTTGACCTTGTAACGACCGACGCGGGCCAGGTCGTAGCGCTGCGGGTTAAAGAGCAGGCCCTCGAGCAGGCTGCGGGAAGCGTCCACGGTGGGAGGCTCGCCCGGGCGCAGGCGACGGTAGATCTCGATGAGGGCGTCCTCGCGGGTGAGGGCGGTGTCGCGCTCCAGGGTGCGCTTGATCACATCGGAGTTGCCGAGCAGCTCGATGATGTCGTCGTTGGTGACGGCGATGCCAAGGGCGCGCAGGAACATCGTGGCGCTCTGCTTGCGCTTACGGTCGATGGAGACCATGAGCTGGTCGCGCTTGTCGACCTCGAACTCAAGCCAGGCACCGCGGGACGGGATGATCTGGGCCTTGTAGATCTGCTTGCCCGAATCCATCTCGGAGCTGTAGTACACGCCCGGGGAGCGGACGAGCTGCGAGACGACGATACGCTCGGTACCGTTGATGATGAAGGTGCCCTGATCGGTCATCATGGGGAAGTCGCCCATGAAGACGAGCTGCTCCTTGATCTCGCCGGTCTCCTTGTTGGTGAGACGGACGTCGGTCAGAAGCGGAGCCTGATAGGTCATATCCTTCTCGCGGCACTCCTCGACGGTGTGCGCGGGGTCGCCGAACTGATGCTCGCCGAAGGTAACCTCGAGAACATGGTTCTGGCTCTGGATGGGGCTGGATTCCTTGAACGCCTCACGAAGACCCTCGTCCTTAAAACGCTCAAAGGATTCCCTTTGAACAGAGATAAGGTTGGGGAGCTCCATGGCCTCCGGGATTTTCCCGAAGCTGACGCGCTTGCGCTCAGTGGCAGTGTATGCGTAGGTCACCAGGTTTTTCCTCCTTCACGGAAATGCTCGGTGGGTTGGCGAGGCATAGCTTCGCCAGTTATCGCAACCTAATAGTTTATCAGGTACCGACCGTTGAGCAAGAAAAGCCTTGACGCGATTGAGTTTTTGGAGTAGCAAAGTTTTTCGACAGAAAACGCGCAGGTAGATATAGATGCATCGAACATCTGTTCATATATTTTCTGTGAACAGAGGGCCCATGATCGCGGCCCGCATAAAAACGGGTGCAGACCGAAGTCCGCACCCGTAAATATCGATGCCCGAAGGCTTATTTGCGCATCAGACCGCCGCGCTCGTCGATGGCATCCCAGAAGGCATCGGCAAAGCGAGGATCGCTTGCAGCCATGAGGGCGTTGGTGGCCATCCAGCCAGAGGGGGTACCGGTGTCGTAGCCCGAAAGCGGGTCGATGACGACGGCGTACATGGCCTCGCGATCGAGCGAACGGGCCATGGCGTCGGTCAGCTGAATCTCGCCGCCCTTACCGGCCTGCTGGTCGGCAAGCAGGTCCATGACCAACGGGCTCAGCAGATAACGGCCGACGATGTACAGGTTGGACGGAGCCGCCTCGGGGGCAGGCTTCTCCACCAGGCCGCCGATGCGCCACACGGCACCCGGCTCGCCATCGGCAACGTCCTCGGCGCCCTCGAGCGAACCCACACGCTCGCCGGCAATCACGCCGTAGCGGCTGACCTCCTCGGGAGCGCACGCGGCGACGGCGATAACAGAGGCGCCGCCATGCTCCTTGGAGACGGCAAGCATCTTGTCGCAGATGTCGCGGTTGGGCACAACGTAGTCGCCCAGAAGAACCAGGAAGTTCTCACCTGCCACAGCGTCTGCGGCAGAGCGAATGGCGTGACCGAGGCCCTTGGGCTCGTACTGGTAGCGGAAGTCAACCGGCATGCCGCCCGCATGGGCGACGGCGTCGGCATAAGCGTCCTTGCCGCGCTCGCGAAGCAGATTCTCGAGCGAACGATCGGGCTGGAAGTAGCTCAGCAGCTCGGGCTTACCAGGAGAGGTGACGATAATGGCATCGTCGACCTCCTCGGGATCGAGTGCCTCCTCAACGACGTACTGGATGACCGGCTTGTCGAGCACCGGAAGCATCTCTTTGGGCGTGCACTTGGTGCCGGGCAGAAAACGCGTGCCAAGACCGGCGGCGGGGATGATTGCCTTCATGTTATTCAAGGATCCTTTCGCAGGCGCGAAGAGCGCCCGTGCGTGCGGCTCACCGGCCGCAAACGAAATTGCGATACCGAAGTATCTTAACGCTGAAGAGATGCGCAACCATAAGGCGTGCGTAATTCTTCAGCAGGTCAACGCAAATTAATGCACGAATAGTGCAATTTTTGGCCCCAATTGTCAGACGCATACCTTACGGCGGAAGCGGATCGCGGACTATATCCATCTAAATGTAGCGGGGCAAAACGAAAAAGACGGGGCTCGCAATGCGAACCCCGTCTGCAAAGAAATCTGGCGAGAAGGCCTGATTACTTGAGGGTGACAGCAGCGCCAGCAGCCTCGAGCTTCTCCTTGGCAGCCTCGGCGTCCTCCTTCTTGGCACCCTCGAGAACAGCCTTGGGAGCGCCCTCGACGACCTCCTTGGCCTCCTTCAGGCCAAGGTTGGTGAGCTCACGGACGGCCTTGATGACCTGGATCTTGTTGTCGCCGAAGCCCTCGAGCACGACGTCAAACTCGGTCTTCTCCTCGGCCTCAGCAGCGCCAGCAGCGGGAGCGGCGACAACAGCGGCAGGAGCAGCGGCGGAAACGCCGAAGGTGTCCTCGATAGCCTTGACGAGCTCGGAAGCCTCGAGAAGGGTCATTTCCTTAAGAGCATCGATGATCTCATCGGTGGTAAGCTTAGCCATTTCTAAGTCCTTTCGGTTTCCGTGCGAATGCACGGAGATCAGTTAAAACACGGCGCGAATGCGCCAGGGGTGCGACGTTGCCGCCGCAGGTGAAAACAGCGACTAGGCTGCCTTCTGCTCGGAGACCTGCTGGATCGAACGAGCGAGACCAGAGGAAACGCCGTTGACGCAGACAGCGATGTCGCGAGCGAAACCGGAGATGAGACCGGCGATCTGGCCGAGAAGCTGATCCTTGGTGGGCAGCTCGGCGATAGCCTTAACATCATCAGCGGAAACGGCCTTGCCGTCGGAGATACCGCCCTTGATCTCAAGGACGCCCTTGGACTTAGCGGAGAAGTCCTTAAGGGCCTTAGCGGCCTCGACCGGCTCGGTCTCGTAGAACACATAAGCGACGGGGCCGGCGAGGATCTCGTCGAGCTCGGGCTGCTCCTGGTTCTTGAGAGCGATCTTGACCAGGTTGTTCTTGTAGACCTTCATCTCGGCGCCGCACTCGCGAAGCTGATGACGCAGCTCCTGAGCCTGCTTAACCGTCAGACCGTTGTAGTTGACGACGAACAGACCGGCGTTCTCGGCGATACGGGACTCGATCTCTGCAACCTTGTCGATTTTGTACTGCTGGGGCATGAATTACACCTCCTCGAATTCTTTCCGGGCACGGTCCGCCACAAGGACGTGACGGGGGCATGTCCAAAAAGAAAGCCCCCGCGCTGCATGAGCGACGGGGGCGAGAAGACATATCTACTCGACCACCTCGGCTGGCGGGATGTCCCATTAAGCTCGCGGGTAAGACCCGTTTGCGCCGGCTGTCTCTGGCAGCGGATTCGTGCGTGAACCGAAAGTATTATGGCGGGGACCCCGGCGTCGGTCAACGTAAATCCGGGCTGCACACAATTCCACCATCCGGCACGCGCCGCCGAAGGCCGGGCGCAAGGTTTCCGCTCGGTCAAGTCCTGGGCTCGCACGAAGGCCACATTAAGTGGCCTTCGGCTCGTGCGGAATCTACGAAAACCTTGCGCCCGGCCTTC
>ERZ870052.678-NODE-678-length-13059-cov-7.048298_pt1 | contig 13059 bp, 15 predicted proteins | sample MGYA00520889_ERZ870052 | MGnify/ENA primary metagenome ERZ870052 (study PRJEB32232, sample SAMN07284988) | human gut metagenome | biome: human-associated habitat; material: feces | host: Homo sapiens | place: Tanzania | collected 2014-08-14 ...
GTGGCCAATGCCAGTAAGCCACCTATTTTATTATATATGAGTTAGAACAAACTAACGAAAGTAACAACAATAAAACGAAAGTAAGGAGTGAACAGACGTGAAAGAAAAGAAGAAGTCGGCAGTCAGCTGGATCCTGACGTGGGCGGGGCAAAAAAGAATTGCCTATGTGTGGAGTGTGTTACTTGCAATAGAAAATGTGATTTTTAAGATTTTTCCGTATTTTATCATTGCAGATGTAGTAAAGCTGTTTTTAAATGGCGAAAAGGAGTTTGAAAAATATTTAGTGAAAGCGGTTTTGATCGCGTTGTCGTTTATCATTGCGGAATTGTTTCATTCATTCTCAACAGAATTGTCGCATAAAGCAACATTTGCGGTACTTGCAAATATAAGAAAAGCCTGCTGTGATAAGCTGGCCAGGGTGCCACTTGGTTATGTAAAGGACACATCTTCCGGTACATTTAAGAATATCATGGTGGAAAGAATCGACAGTATTGAGACAACACTGGCACATATTGTCCCGGAATTCACGGCAAATCTGCTGGCACCGGTTGTGATTCTGATCTATTTCTTCCGGACAGACTGGAGACTGGCACTCTGGTCATTGGTGCCGGTTATTGTTGGATTTTTATCTTATTTTGGGATGATGTTGGATTATAAGCCAAGCTTCGAGAGAACGGTTCAGACAACAAAAGATCTGAACGATGCGGCAGTGGAGTATATTGACGGAATCGAAGTAATCAAGGCATTTGGAAAGACAGAAAGTTCTTATGCCAAATTTACAAAGGCGGCTTTTGAATATGCGGATTCCTTTATTTCCTGGATGAAACGGTGCTCGATCTTTCATGGACTGATGATGGTGGTTACACCTTATACACTTCTTACGGTATTGCCGTTTGGAGCACATTATGTGGCAAATGGAACACTTGCGGTTTCTGATTTTGTCATTTGTATTATTTTATCACTTGGAATCGTTGGACCGTTGATCACAGTGGGTTCCTATACAGATGATTTAGGCAAAATCGGAGTGATCGTTGAGGAAGTAGCAGGAATTTTGGAACAGCCGGAGCTTGAACGTCCGGAGAAAAGTGAACGTGTTCCAAAAGATAATTCCGTTACGCTTGAAAATGTCAGATTTGGTTATCATGATAAAGAGATTCTGCATGGAGTAAATATGGAATTAAAGGCAGGAACGGTAAATGCAATCGTAGGACCTTCCGGAAGCGGAAAGTCGACCATTGCAAAGCTGATCGCATCTCTTTGGGATGTGGCTTCTGGAAGTATCAAAATCGGCGGAGTTGATGTAAAAGAAATGGCACTTGCAGATTTTAACCGGAAAATGGCATATGTTGCACAGGACAATTATTTGTTTAATGAAACGGTCCGTGAAAATATCAGACAGGGAAATCCGGATGCTACAGATGAACAGATTATCGAGGTGACAAAGAAAAGCGGATGTTATGAATTTATCATGCAGTTGGAGAATGGATTTGATACGATTGTCGGAGGTGCAGGAGGGCATCTGTCAGGAGGAGAGAGACAGCGTATCTCGATTGCAAGAGCGATGTTAAAGGATGCTCCGATCGTAATTCTTGATGAGGCAACTGCTTACACAGATCCGGAAAATGAGGCAATCCTGCAGAATTCTATCGCAAAATTGGTGGCAGGGAAGACTCTGATCGTGATAGCACACAGGCTTTCTACCGTTAAGGACAGTGACCGGATCTTTGTTGTAAATGATGGAAATGTGACAGCACATGGCACACATGAGGAACTTCTGGTGTCGTGCCCGCTTTATAAGGAAATGTGGAATGCTCATATTTCCGTAAAAGATACTGTGAAGGAGGGAGAATAATATGTTTAAAATTCTGGCAAAATTCTTTCGTTTTTCAGGCAGGGAAAATGGCAATAAATTTAAACTGTCGATGGTGATCGGACTCATAGAGGCTCTTGCTTCAGCAATGAAGATTCCAGCCATTATGTACATATTGATCGGTTTGTTGAGTGAAAAACCGATAGGGAAATATATTGGAGGCTCCATTGCGATCATGGTTCTTGCAATCGTAGTTGATGTTATCTGTAAAAGATACTCTACAGTGCTTCAGACAGAAGGTGGATATAATGCAAGTGCTTTTATGAGAATCAAGATTGCAGAGCATCTGCGCTATCTGCCGATGGGATATTTTAATGCTAACAGTATCGGGGAAATTTCTTCTGTTACGACCAATACAATGGAAATACTTGGTGATGTGGCTGCGAGAGTGGTCATGCTGACCATGCAGGGAATCCTGGAAACATCAATGATCATTCTTATGCTGTTTCTTTTTGACTGGAGAATCGGACTGATCGCCGCAGCAGGAGTGCTTATTTTCTTTGGAGTCAATTCTGTGATGCAGAATGCAGGAAAAAAAGATTCAGAGCAAAAAGTGGTATGTGATACAGAGCTTGTAAACCAGATCATGGAGTATCTGCAGGGAATCTCAGAAGTAAAATCATACAATCTGCTTGGGAAACAGGCGAAAAGATTAAATGATGCAAATGAAGCATGCGAAAAGATCAATACAAAGATGGAATTGTTGTTTGTTCCCTATCATTTCCTGCAAAGTGTGATAACAAAAATCACAGGTGCTGTGATCGTGGCATGCAGCGCATATTTTTATATCAATGGAACTATGAGTGCGGTTTATGCAATTGGTATGACAATTTCAGCATTTATGCTTTATTCCAGCCTGGAATGTGCAGGAAATTATTCATCCCTTTTACATGTGGTAAGCGTATGTGTAGATAAAGCAAATGCAATACTGGAGCTGGATACTATGGATATTGATGGCAGAGAGATTCAGCCGGAAAATTACGATATCAGACTTTCTGATGTTTCGTTTTCCTATGACAAACGGAAGATCATTGATAATGTGTCGCTCTCTATCCCACAGAAAACGACGACAGCGATCGTTGGACCTTCTGGAGGAGGAAAATCAACACTGTGCAATCTGATCGCCAGGTTCTGGGATGTGGATTCTGGAGAAGTGATGCTTGGAGGCGTGAATGTAAAAGACTATAGCATGAATAGTTTAATGAGTAATTTTTCATTTGTATTTCAGTCTGTGTATCTGTTTGCAGATACCATTGAGAATAATATTAAATTCGGACGTCAGGATGCAAGCCATGAGGAAGTAGTGGAAGCAGCAAAGAAAGCGTGCTGTCACGATTTCATCAGCAAACTTCCGGATGGATACAACACAGTGATCGGAGAAGGCGGAGCCACACTTTCCGGCGGTGAGAAACAGCGTATCTCGATAGCCAGAGCAATCATGAAGGATGCACCAATCGTTATATTAGATGAGGCAACGGCCAATGTTGATCCGGAGAATGAAAAGGATCTGATGAATGCAGTAGATGCACTTACAAAGGAAAAAACGATTATTATGATTGCCCACAGATTAAAAACGGTCAGACATGCAGACCAGATTGTGGTTGTTGACAAAGGAAGAATTGTGCAGCAGGGAACACATGAGCAACTCATGAAGCAGGAAGGTATTTATAAGAGATTTGTAGATGCAAGGCAGCAGGCGGTAAGCTGGAAACTTTAAGTTTCCATTAAATCACTATGCATATGGTTCAGTGGGGGAGTGGATGTATCGTAAATCAACATAAACTAATTATCCATTTACGCCTTCTAAGGATAATTAACGATACAGCAAGCCGGAATAATTCCTCCGTGGTAAGCAATGTATACACACCGACAATTCCCCACTTGAATACATATGCCGCAAGCAGACACAGTGGAATCCCGATACACCATGTGCCAACAATATCAATAATCATAATGATTTTGGTGTTGCCGCCACTTCTTATAATGCCACCGCCGAGTATCATATTTTCTACCTTGACCGGAGCATACAAGGCAAATATGATAAGCAGTATTTTTCCAAGCTCTTTTACGCTGTCATCAACACGATATAATCCGGTATATACTCCAGCCAAAAGAATGAGCAAAGTCGATACCGTTACTGCACCAAATAAGCCTGCATACATAATCTTCTTTGATTCTGTGTAAGCCTCATCATATTCTTTTCTACCAAGCCTCTTGCCGACCATCACACCGGCAGCCGCAGACAATCCACTCAGTGCCCCTACGATAAGTCCCTGTATCGGACCGGTAAGTGTATAGGCTGCAAGGTTTGATGTGCCAAGATGTCCATAAACAGCAGACTCCACATTTTGCCCGAGACTCCATAAAAATTCACTGACCAGAATCGGCAGAATCATGATCAGATAATCCCTGATTGTGATTTTTTTAAAGTGTAGAGAAAACATCGGCGTATCTCTATCTTTTCTGATACATAAGATAAATCCGATAACAATAAATACCAGGTTAAATAACTGCGAAATAAGCGTGGCAATCGCAGCACCCTGTATTCCCATACATGAAAATCCAAATTTTCCAAATATCAGCAGATAGTTCAGACCTGTGTTTACAACAACTGCTCCAAAGCTTGCCAGAAATGGTATCGTGGCATGTTCCTTACAGCGCAGCCAGGAGGATAAAATATTGCTGACAGCCATTGGAAGATAAGAAAACGCTACGATTCTAAAATAAACCGCACCAGTATTTATAATACTCATATCTTTCGTATACAGTCCAAGAATCTGCGACGGAAAAACTCCGGCTGCAAGCAGGAACAATGCTGATATCACAATTCCGCAGATGAGGCTCACATCAAAACTGCACCATGCTTCTTTTGTTTCTTGTGCACCAATGAACTGAGCAATTAATATTCCCGCAACCGTGCTTACCGCACCGATCACCACTGAAAAAATCAGTGAAAAATTACCGCATAATCCAACTGCCGATATATTTGTCTCGCCTAACTGTCCGATCATGATCTGGTCAACAATTGAAAATGATGCCTGCAGCATACTTTGCAATGTGACAGGAATTGCTATTTTACACAACGATTTCATAAACTTTGACATTATAATTTCCTCGTACTTTCCCTTTTTATCAAATCAACCGGTAACACGATTTCTGTCTTATATTCTGCTCCATCGCGCATTGCCTCCAGACATTCAATTGCCGCTTTCGCCCTTAAGTTTGCTTCCTGATGAACCGTTGTGAGGGAAGGATTGCTTTCCCTGCTTGCCATGTTATCATCAAAGCCGATGATCTGGATATCCTCTGGAATCCGAATGTTCTTTCCTTGTAAAAACCTCATAAACTCAAGTGCATAAAAATCGGACACTGCAAAAACAGCGGTAATATTGTTTTTTAACAGCTGCATATAGTTATCCTCATAAAAGCGAATTCTTTCCTTTTCTGTCTTTGGTATCTCCCATCTATAGGTATCTCCGTGTTCAAAGGCTTTGCGAAACCCCTCGATGCGCTCTTTATCCATACAGATGAAATTATCTGCTATGCATAATGCTTTTTTATGTCCCAGTTCCTTTAAATATTTCCCGGCCTGATAGCCTCCGTCATAATGATTGATGACCAAATTTACTACCTTTGAGCATTTTTCAAAATAGCCATCATACACTACAAACGATATCCTCATCTGATTTCTAAGGCTTTCATAATCGGCTTCACAAAATCCAATCAGAATCAGTCCATCCATATTCCACATGGATGCAAATACCGGAATCTCTCTGATATCAGATGTCGTTTTTATCATCAGAAAATATCCTTTTTCATTCACCTCATGGGAAAGGGCATTCAGTGATGACATCACAAATCCATCCTCTAAAACTCTGCCCTCATACTTTTCATGGTCATTCACTACCACACCGATGATTCTTGAATTATTTCTCGCAAGCAAAATGCCAGCCATGTTCGGGATATATCCCGATCTTTCAAGTTCCTGCTGGACGCATTTTAACGTCTCATCTGAAATCTTTTCTGTTTTGCCGTGAATCACTTTTGAGACAGTAGCAGTACTAAGACCTAACGCATCTGCAACGTCTACGATTCGAATCCTGTTCTGTGCCATTTCCATTCCTTCTTCTTTGATATTATGATTATATGCTACATTATAAATGTGGAATTTACAAAGGTTAAGCGCATAACCCATTACAAAATTTGCATTTGATTTTTGTGAATTTTTACTATTATATTACACATTTTCAGCAGGTTACTATTTACCTTCTTGTCTTAGTACCCTCTTGGTTATTGTTCACTCCCGTGCCAATCACTACACTGATTGGCACGGAGGATGCACGACTTGAATATTTTGACTTGTTTTTCCTTTTTTAGATTTTCAGGTAAGGACACGCCAGTTCTTCGATGACTTGTTTCATAAATTGGTGATTTTAGGATAATGGTTTTACGCTATTCAATGACTTATTTCATGTTTTTGCAATTTGTGGGTAAGGACATACTGGTCTTTCAATGACTTATTTCGTAAATTTGTAATTTTTAGGTAACCAGATGTCTGTTCTTCGATGACTTGTTTTATATTTTTTGAATTTTCAGCCAATGACTTACGCTACTTTCATTGACCTAAATAGAATAATTGCTAATTGGGTTATATAATATCTGAGTATAATGGATTCTATAGTGGAGCCATGAAAATTCGTCAGTTGAGTCAAGTAGTAGAACCCGAACTCTCCTGAACGGTTCCGAAAAAAGCCTAACTAAATGTTATTGCCCATCCCTAACTGGCTTCCAGGCGAGATGTTCAAGATAAAAAGTGCATCCTTCGTGCCAATCAGTGTAATAATTAATATTGGGGAGTGGACAGTACCCCCTCTTGTCTTAGCATACAAGACAAAAAGTAAAATATAATTGACATTATGAAAAAGAAGTGTTACTTTATAAATGGAGGTGAACATAAATTGGCAAAAAATATTGCGATTAAAGTGGCAAGGGCTCAAAAGGATATGACGCAAAAAGTCTTAGCAGAAGCTGTTGGTGTTTCAAGGCAAACGATAAATGCTATCGAAAAGGGAGAATATAATCCGACAATAAAACTGTGTCGTAAAATTTGTCGCGTATTAGATAAACGTTTGGATGATTTGTTCTGGGAGGATGAAGAGGATGAAAAGGATGAAAATTAGAAAAATGAAAAGTAATTTAGATGAACGCCAGGAACTAAAACTTCTTAAAATTGAACATAATGGATGTTGGATTGCTTTTTGGGGATTGCTGATTGTAATGGCAATACAAATGATAGTTGGGAATGACAGTATCAAGAATCTTGCCGGAGAATGGGTTGTATTTATGAGTCTTGCATTATATCTTTCAATTGATTGTATGCGAAATGGAATTTGGGATAGAAAATTGAAACCGAATCTCAAGACAAATATCATAATCAGTAGTATTGCGGCAGTATTAGCAGGAATTATATGTTTTAGTGTTTCCTATCGGAATTACCATAAACTTATTGGTTCAATTGCAACCGGAATTATTATGTTTGTGCAGGTGGAAATCTTATGCTTATTAGCATTAATGATATCTTCTAAAATATATAAAAGAAGAGTACAGAAACTTGAGGAAGATGAGTGATATATGAAGTAGAAGGTTGTGGAGGAATTACTTAAGAATAGTGATTATGTTTCCATGCATTGTCCATTGTCAGAAAGTACAAAACATATGATCAACAAAGACACTTTATCACTTATGAAGCCATCAGCATTTATCATTAATACTTCAAGAGGTGCACTTATTGATGAGGATGCTCTTATAGAAGCATTGGAAAATGGTACGATTGCAGGAGCCGGACTTGATGTTCAGGAAACGGAACCACCTGAAGAAAACAGCCCTCTTTACACTATGGATAATGTCCTTTTGACACCTCATATGGGATGGAAAGGCCTTGAGACAAGACAACGGTTGGTTTCTATTTTGGCAGATAATATAAAGAAGTTTATAGAAGGAAATCCTATCAATGTGGTATCGGGACTATAGTATTTGGTAATATAAGCAATGAAAAGTCTGTAAATCAGTATGTAGGAAAGGGAAACTAATGAAAAATATATTAATTATTTCAAGCTCGCCAAGAAAAAAAGGAAATTCACAAATCTTATGTGAGCAGTTCAAAAAAGGTGCAGAAGAAAAAGGACATCAGGTGAAGATTGTACGTATCATGGAGCAGAAGATAGGCTTTTGCAGAGCTTGTGACGGCTGTATGAGAAATGGTGGTACTTGTGTATTAAAAGATGATATGGCTGAGATACTCAAAATGTTTCAGCAAGCAGACGTACTTGTACTGGCTACTCCGGTTTATTTTTATGGAATCAGTGCCCAGATGAAGACCTTTATAGACCGTACTTATCCAATCTGGCAGCATCTTGGTAAAAAAGAGGTTTACTATATTATATCGGCTGGTCTGGGTGAGGACATTATTGAAAGATCACTTGGTGATCTGAATGGTTTTGTAGAGCATCTGGAAGAATATAAGATCGCAGGAAAGATATATGCAGCAAACGTGATGGATGCTGGATTAGTTAAGAATCAAAGTATTTTTAAAGAGGCCTATGATATGGGATATTCTATTTAAAAAGTAAAATTTAAATTTTGATGAAAGGCACAAAAATCATTCATGCCCTTTGTCGTATAGTTTTTGAATATTTTCTGGAAGTTTATCAGGCAACATGGCATTTATCGCATCTTCGTTACCATCTTTCATTGCTGTTTCATAATACCAGCACTTGAATTTTAAGAGGGAGAGAGTTTTTTGAAGTTCCTGAATTTCAGTTTCAACAGCTGATTTTCTGGCTTCAAATAATTCTTTCCTTTTTTCATAGCTAGAGCTGCCTTCAGATACCCAGATAAAAAATTGCTTTATATCTTTGATCTCAAGCCCTGATTTCTTCAGACATTCAATAATACGAAGCGCTTCTAATTCATTATCGCTGAAATAACGGATGTTTCCCTTACGTTCCAGATTAGGGAAAAAGCCTTCCTTGTCATAATATCTTAAGGTAGAAACAGGAAGATCAAACATTGCAGAAACCTGACCGATTGTATACATAATAAACCTTCTTTCAAAATGTGCTTGACCTAAAGTTAACTTTAGGTTGTATGATATTTATATCATATACTATTGTTAGTGTATTTACAAGAAATTTTGCATATGGAGGATGATAAATATGTTGAAAACAGAAGAATTAAAGCTGGTATCTGAATGGGATAAAACTTTTCCGCAGAGTGAAAAAGTAGATCATAAGAAAGTGACATTTGTAAATCGTTATGGAATCACACTTGCTGCAGATTTGTATAAGCCGAAAAATACATCTGGGAAATATCCTGCGATTGCCGTAAGCGGACCATTTGGTGCAGTCAAAGAACAGTGTTCCGGATTATATGCGCAGACGATGGCTGAAAAAGGATATCTTACCATTGCATTTGATCCATCTTTTACGGGGGAAAGTGGAGGCAATCCAAGATACATGGCTTCACCGGATATTAATACAGAAGATTTTATGGCTGCTGTTGATTTTCTTTCTGTTCAGGAAGATGTGGATCCGGATAAAATAGGAATCATTGGAGTCTGTGGCTGGGGTGGAATGGCTCTTAACGCAGCTGCACTGGATACAAGAATAAAAGCAACTGTTGCATCTACCATGTATGATATGACAAGGGTAAATGCGAATGGATACTTTGATTCTGAGGACAGTGAAGAAGCACGTTATGCAAAGAAACAGTCACTGAATGCCCTCAGAACAGAAGAATACCGTAAAGGCGAATATTCCAGAGGCGGTGGTTGTGTTCCACTTCCGGTTCCGGAAGATGCACCTTTCTTCGTAAAAGATTATAGTGAGTATTATAAAGGCAGATGTTATCATAAAAGGAGCCTGAATTCCAATGATGGATGGAACAGTATTGGATGCATGTCATTTATGAATCAGCCAATATTAAAGTACAGTAATGAAATCAGAAGTGCAGTCCTTATCGTTCACGGAGAAAAAGCGCACAGCTATTATTTTGGAAAAGATACTTATGAAAATATGGTTAAGGACAGCAAGTACACATCCAACAAAGAACTGCTAACAATTCCGGGGGCTGTTCATACAGATCTTTACGATAATCTGGATGTAATTCCATTTGATAAAATTCAGAAATTTTTTGAAGAAAATGGGGTTGGTTAGTCATGACATGTGAGGAATATTTGAGTAATATGAAGCCCGGATATACTGTAGATGGTGGAAGTGAAGAGCATCTGGTCATGCATGAGCTGTCTCAAAGGGCATTGAAGATAACAATGGAGCTGAATAACAAATATCATACAAAAGAAGAAATTGTACAGCTTATGTCAGAACTTACCGGACAGAAAATAGATGAAAGTTTTGGAATGTTTCCTCCGTTTTATACAGACTGTGGACGAAACATCCATATAGGCAAAAATGTTTTTATTAATGCAGGATGTAAGTTTCAGGATCAGGGTGGTATTTATATAGAGGATGGAGCCCTGATCGGACATAATGCAGTATTGGCAACAATCAATCATATGGAAGATCCTGAGAAAAGAGCTGGTATGATATTTCAGCCGATTCACATTGAAAAAAATGTATGGATTGGAGCAAATGTAACGGTTCTCCCGGGGGTTACGATTGGTGAAGGTTCGATCATTGCAGCCGGAGCAGTTGTAACAAAAGATGTTCCGGCCAATATGATTGCGGCAGGAGTGCCAGCGAAGGTTATACGGAAGGTTAAAAAAGACGCTGAAAAAGGAGAAATTTAATTATGGCAAAAAAAGTATTGATCATATCTACAAGTCTTCGAGGAGGCAGCAATTCTGATATACTTGCAAAAGAGTGTGCAAAGGGAGCAAAAGAAGCCGGGCATGATGTAGAACTTCTTTCTTTGAAAGGAAAAGATATAAAATATTGTATCGGTTGTCTATCCTGTCAGAAGACGAGAATGTGTGTACTGAAGGATGATGTTGCAGATATTATGGCAAAGGTAAAGGATGCGGAGGTCATTGTCTATGCAACACCAATTTATTACTATGAGATGTGCGGCCAGATGAAAACACTTCTTGATAGATTGAATCCTTTATATTCGACAGATTATTCATTCAGAGATATTTATATGATTGCAACTGCCGCTGAGAATGATGAAAGTGCATTTGAAAAAGCCTACAATGGTCTGCAAGGCTGGGTAGACTGTTTTGAAAAGGCTTCTTTGAAAGGCATCGTATGTGGTGGTGGAATTGATGACGCAAATACAGCTGCAAGCCATGTTGATGTGATGAAGAAAGCATATGAACTTGGAAAGAAATTATGAGTTTGAAAAGAGTACTGTTATTTAGTCTGTGTATATTAGTTTTATCTGGGCTTGTAGGATGTAGAGAAACAGAAATTACCGACAAATCGGCGATTGATGATGAGAAAGAATACATGAAGTTATATTTTAATGACACTGAAATCCCGGTTATATGGGAAGATAATCAGACTGTGCAAGAACTTATGGAAGAAGCTGGCAAAGGTGATATCGTAGTGCAGATGTCTATGTATAGCGACAATGAGCAGGTTGGTTCTCTGGGAAAAAGTTATACAAAAAATGATGAGCAGATAACTACTCATAGTGGAGATATAGTTCTATACAGTGGAGACAAAATAGTAGTGTTTTATGGATCAAATTCATGGGCATATACCAGACTGGGGAAAATGAATATTCCAGAAGGTGATGTGACGGAACTTTTGTCAAATGGGGATATCACTTTGAAAATAGTAATTGCGAAATAGTGAGTAAATCAGAATGTTGTTTTCTATTGCAAGGAAATCGATAACTTCCAGTTTGTAGAATCAAGAAAATCGGAATTTAAGGAGGTCTTGTATGAAGAAAATCGTATGTACAATGCTATGTATTATGCTTTTATTTGGTTTGAGTGCTTGTGGTGGAGATGTCAGTGAAGTAAAAACTCATAATGTTGAATCTGAGAGCTATTCAGAAGAGGATATTAAAGCCGCTATTGACACAATAAAAAAGGAGTTTAAGAGTGACTGGAAAGGATGCACTCTCACAGAAATTTACTATGCCGGAGATGACTGCACGAAAGATCATAAAGATTGGGCAGACAGAAACAATGCAGATGAAGTCATTGTTTTATTATCTTCATTCGATGTTGATTTATCGTGTTGAAACTGATCTTTGAATCCAAATAGTACATACAGTGATTGGAAGTGGATTTTAGTTAGAACAGATGGCGGAAAGTGGCAGCATGTTGACCATGGATATTAAGTCAAATTCCAGTTTTTGAAACTGAGAAATCGGAATTTAGGAGTGATATAAATGATTAAAGATTTAATGTATATTGAACTAAAAACAGGATATTCTGATGATGGTCCAGCATGGATTGGATATGTGAAAACTTCAAAAACCAAGAAAACCATTTACTTTAATGACCATGCTTTTCAAAAATATAATGGTGGTTATTCTAACTATGTAGATATTGAAAACGGCGATGAATATTGGATTTCTGGCTTGAAAAAGAGAGAGAGCAATCGTCATTGGGCCGGTCATGGGAAAATTATGATTGACCGCAGAGCTGTTAATGAATATCTTACTCTGATTGGAGAGAAAGAATTACCCCTAAATTTGTTTGAAATAATTGGCATTGAAGACAGATTTCCAGTTGAAAGAGTAAATAATCTTTTGAACGACAAAGAATAAAAATTCAGTTGTCTTAATTGGATAAATCGTTGTTTGACATTCTAAGTTAATCGCGCCATATGGCTTGATTATAAATACAAAGATAAAAACGCAATGTACATTCAGCAATGTACTAGAGCTGGTAGGTAGCCCAGCCGTCCTATGTAAATAGGGTAAGTAACCTGCCCCTCCGGGTTGTCCATTCTTTGTTCAACAATTATTTTAGGAGGGATTCTTATGGACAAAGTAAATGGAAAACTGACGGTGTATTTTGAAGAACCATTCTGGATAGGCGTATTTGAGCGTATCGAGGACGGTAAGTTGTCTGTAGCAAAAGTAACCTTTGGTGCAGAACCAAAAGATTATGAGGTGCAGGAATATATCCAAAAACATTATGCCAGTTTGAAATTCAGTCCGGCTGTTGAAACTGTTGTAAAGGATATAAAGAGAAATCCAAAAAGGATGCAGCG
>ERZ870052.679-NODE-679-length-13058-cov-9.680302_pt1 | contig 13058 bp, 8 predicted proteins | sample MGYA00520889_ERZ870052 | MGnify/ENA primary metagenome ERZ870052 (study PRJEB32232, sample SAMN07284988) | human gut metagenome | biome: human-associated habitat; material: feces | host: Homo sapiens | place: Tanzania | collected 2014-08-14 ...
AAAAAACTTGCACCCAATGGGGAAAAAGTATATCTTTGCAAATAAAAAATATTAGTTATGAAACCTAACATAATAAAATATATTAAGAAGTTAAACAATAAGCCTTCAGTTCAGCGGCGATTATTGGAATACTTCATTGCCCAAGGCGCTTCCACCATACCGGAAATGTCGAAGGGAATTGGAGTGAGTCTTCCAACAGCGACCAACGCCCTCAACGAACTGATAAAGGGTGGACTCGTCAAGGAGATTGGCAAGAAAGACAACTCCCCGGGGCGCATCCCAATGGTTTACGACCTTATGCCTAATGCCGGATACTTCGTTGGAGTGAATCCAGAGATGAACTGTCTGGCACTTGCCGCCAGTGATTTCTGCGGCAATTTGATAACTGAAAAGACTAAGGTTCCTTACGAATACAGGAACAATCCGGAGAATTTGGAAAGACTGAGCGAGATCATCAACGATTTCATCGCCAGTCTTCCGATCTCCAAGGAAGAAATTCTGCAAATCTGCGTGAATGTGGCTGAACGCGTCAACCCTTTCGAGGGCAAAGCCTACAACATGTTCACCTTCTTAGATAAACCCCTGGCAGACAAGCTGACGGAACTCATCCAGCTTCCAGTCTGCATAGAGAATGATACGCGAAGCATGGCCTTCGCAGAATTCATCAAGGGACGCTGCAAGGGAATGAAAGATGTGATTTTCGTGAACATGTGCTGGGGACTGGGAATCGGAATCATCATCGACGGCAAACTCTATTACGGCAAGTCGGGCTATTCGGGCGAATTTGGCCACATGACTGCCTACAACAATAACATCATCTGCCACTGCGGCAAGATAGGCTGCATAGAAACCGAAGTTTCGGGCAGAGCACTGAAGAGAAAACTCACAGAGAACATCATGGCGGGCAAGCCTTCCATCCTCTCTGACAAGGTTCTCAACCGAAAAGAAGAACTCTCGCTCCAGGACATCATGGACGCCATCGCCAAGGAAGATGTACTCAGCCTCGCCACCCTGCAGCATATCGCTGACGAACTGGGCAAGCAGCTGGCTGGAATCATCAACATCTTCAACCCGGAAATGCTGGTCATCGGAGGAGAAATGTCGGTAACAGGCGACTATCTGACTCTCCCGGTGAACATGGGAATCAAGAAATACTCGCTCAACGTAATGAATGAGGATTCACAGATTGTCACCTCCGACCTGAAGGCACTCGCCGGCATTACAGGAGCCTGCCTGATAGCAAGACACAAGATCCTGAACGAGGATTAAATTCTAACTAACATTCATATAAGATTATATAGCAATAGCTTTCTAACTAACACTATATATAATATACGAGAAATTAATAATAAACAACAACAAATACAACAAACCTATGAACAAAAGAGCAAATTTGTATTTTGCAGCGCTCTTGGGTGCCATGTCACCTCTCAGCACTGTCACTGCATTGGCAGCTCAGAGCAATTCAATGATTGCTACAGCTACACAGCAGCAAAACTCATGTACAGGTACTGTAAAGGACGCTAGTGGTGAACCTATCATCGGCGCCACTATCAGAATTGAAGGCAAATCTGGCGGTACTGTAACTGACCTTGATGGTAACTTCGTACTTGGCAATGTTGCTAAGGGAGCTAAACTCACCATTACTTATGTAGGTTACAAGTCTCAGACCATCACATGGAGTGGTGCTCCATTGAACATCACCCTTCAAGATGATGCTAACATGCTCGAAGAGACCGTAGTTATCGGTTATGGTACGGTAAAGAAGGCCGACTTGGCAGGTTCTGTTGCCGTAATGGACCACAAGAGCTTCAAGGACCAGCCAGTAGCACGTGTTGAGGACGCCCTCAACGGACGTATGTCTGGTGTGCAGGTAATGTCAAGTGGCGTTCCTGGCGGATCTATGAAGATTCGTGTTCGTGGTGCCAGCTCTGTAAACAAGAGCAACGACCCTCTCTACGTAGTAGATGGTATTGTTCGCGAGACTGGTCTCGAAGGTATCAGCCCTGAAGATATTCAGAGCATCCAGGTTTTGAAGGATGCTTCTTCTACCGCTATCTATGGTGCCCGCGGTGCCAATGGTGTTGTAATGGTACAGACCAAGAGCGGTAAGGCTGGTGTTACCCAGGTTACTTTCGACGGTAGCTTCGGTTTCTCTAATGCTTACCATATTCCTGAGGTAATGAGCACCAAGCAGTATGCTCAGGCTTTGGTAGACCATAAGGGTGTTTCTCAGAGCGCAGTTCAGGATTATCTGAATGGCACAAAGGCTGGTATCGACTGGATGGACGAATTGCTCCAGACTGGTATTACCCAGAACTATAAGGTTTCTTTGACTCAGGGTAATGACAAGACTCAGACTTACTTCTCTGCCAACGTAATGGACCAGAAGGGTGTTATCGTTGATACAAAGTCTAGACGTTACGCTATCAAGGCTAACATGCACAATAAGATTTTCGACTGGTTGGAAATGACCACCGATATCAACCTCTCTCAGACTGACAACTCTGGTGCAGGTTTCGCCCAGAACCAGTCTAACCCTATCTGGGTTGGTTTGAACTACTCTCCTACTATGGAGATGATGGATGCAAACGGTAAGTATAATAAAGACCCATACAATAACATCCAGAATAACCCTTACGGTATTCTCCATGGTACTGAAAACGACCGTAAGCGTACCATGGTTACAGGTCACGTTGATTTGAAGTTCAATCTCCTCAAGGGCTTGACATTCACAACAACCAACGGTATCGACTACAACGATTACAAGTGGTATAGCTTTATGTCTACCAAGGTGAACGCAGCCGGTAACAATATGGGCAACAACGATGCTACCGTTACTGCTTTGCAGTCTACCAACAACTTGACTTACAACAACAAGTGGGGTGATCACAGCTTGACAGCTACAGGCGTATGGGAAGTTACCTCTAACGAGGTTCGCCGCATGGGTCTCTCCGGAACAGGTATTGCTCACGAGCAGTTGGGTTACTGGAACGTAGCAGATGCTGCTTCCAAGACTCCTAGCAACGGCTATAGCAAGTGGACCATGCTCTCTGGTGTAGCTCGTGTTATGTACAACTATGCAGACCGTTATATGTTGACGGGTACATTCCGTGCGGATGGTTCTAGCCGCTTCACCAATAAGAAGTGGGGTTACTTCCCATCAGCAGCTGCAGCTTGGACCATCTCTAACGAAAAGTTCTGGGAGCCTATCAAGAATGCAGTAGAATACATGAAGATCCGTGCCAGCTACGGTATCATCGGTAACCAGGATATTACTCCTTACTCTACATTGGGTTCTTTGGGTACAACCGGTTTCACATACGGTACTAATCAGTCTTACACAGGTTACTGGGCAAATGGTCTTGCAACTCCTGACTTGTCATGGGAGAAGGTTCATCAGTTTGACCTCGGTGTTGACCTCGGTTTCTTCGGTAACCGTTTGAGCATCAGCTTAGACTACTTCAATAAGAAAACAAAGGATGCTCTCTTGACAACATCAGCTCCAGGTTACTTGGGTGGTACATCTTACTGGGTAAATGCCGGTGAGGTAAGCAACAAGGGTTTTGATGCAACTATCAACGCACAGATTATCCAGACCAAGGACTGGTCATGGTCATCTACCTTGAATGCCAGCTACATCAAAAACGAGGTTACCAAGTTGACTGCTGATTCTCCTATTCTTTATGGTACAAGTCCTTCTCCTGGTACTGTTGACCCATGTACCATCATCAAGGAAGGTGAAGCTATCGGTACATTCTACGGCTTCAAGTGGGCAGGTGTTGAAAAGAATGCAAAGGGTGAATATATTGATATGTATTACACTGCAGATGGTGGAACAACAGCTACTCCTGATGCTTCAAAGGATCGCTTCGTATTAGGTCGTTCAAACCCAGACTTCACATTAGGTTGGAACAATACAGTAAGTTATAAGAACTGGGACTTCAACGCCTTCTTCAATGCAGCATTCGGTGCTAAGCGTTTGAATATGGTTCGTTACGCCATGAACTCAATGGTAGGAGCATCTATGTTCGTAACCGATAAGGATTACTTCTCTAACATCGGAATCACCATGCCAACAGTAGGCGCAGAGAACAAGACATACGGTAACTCAGACAAGTGGTTGGAGAATGCAGATTACCTCCGTTGCGAGAATATCAGCATCGCTTATACATTCCCACGCAGCGTGACTAAGATTGCAGACATCCGTCTCTCTCTCTCAGCCCAGAACCTCTTCACCATCACTGGCTATAAGGGTATCGACCCAGCTGGTGCATCATTCAGCGATAAAGGTGTTGACCGTGATAACGGTTTGGATATGGGTGCTTACCCTAATCCTCGTACCATCACTATGGGCGTTCGTGTAAACTTCTAACTTCAATCATCTAAAAAATGGAATAATTATGAGAACTAAAAAATTATTATATATGGGTTGCCTCATGGCAGCATCCATGTTGACATTCACATCATGTAGCGATTTCTTGGATGAGGACCCAAAGGGGCAATTGAACCCTGATACATTCTATACAATCGAAGATGACTATATCGCAGGCATCAACACGCTTTACGATAAAGTGAATCAGACTCAGAGCTGGACTAACCCTATGTACCCACAGTGGCAGGGCGATGATATTACTGCTAACCCTGGTTCTAACAAACAGGCTTGTGCTGCTCTCGATGCGTTTGCATCTGATGGTGGAAACAAGGGTGTAGCAGACGCTTGGACCCAGCACTATTCTGTTATTAAAACAGCCAATCTGATTATTGAGGGTTCTGAGAAATTCCCAGGCGATAAGACTAAAATTGCAGCCGCATTAGGTAATGCTCACTTCTGGCGTGCATACTCCTATTTCTATTTGGTACGTGTATTTGGAAAATTGCCAATTATCACAAAAACCAACATCGACCAGTTTAATGCTGCTCCTGAAGAAATTGAAAAAATATACGAATTGATCGTTAAAGACTTAAAGGATGCAATCAATGAGCTTCCTACCAAGTATGAAAACGAACCTAGTCATTTATTTGGAGTTGACGTTTGGACTACTAAGCAGGCTGCACAGGCTACATTGTCAGCTGTTTACATGTCTATGGCAGGTTACCCACTCAACAAAGGTACAGAATACTACAAGCTCGCTGCAGAGCAGGCTAAAGCTGTCATCGACGGCAATGGTTCTTACGGCTTCATCCTGAACCCAGAGTGGAAGGATGTCTATTCTATGGGTAACAACTACAACATGGAGACCGTGCTTGGAATCAACAACGATGCCAAAGGCTGGTGGGATCATGATTCTCAGCTTTCTTCTTGCTGCCGTTTCGAAGGTCTCGGCGATGGTGGCTGGGGTGACGCTTGGGGTGAAATCGCATTCTGGAAGAGATTCCCAGAGGGTGCTCGCAAGAATGCTATCTACGCTCCTAAGGTAACATTCCAGGATGGAAACACTATTACTAAGGTTGTAGATTGGTGGGCTCTTAAAGAAGACGGAAAGACTCCTGAGGTTGAAGCTTATCACCCAATGTTCTGTATCTTCACCGTTAACTCAGACGAGAACGGCAACATGCTCCGTCAGGCTTATGATTACCTGGCTCCTAACTGGGGTGGTATGGTCAACGACCGCCGTCACAACCTCATCCGTTACTCAGAGATTCTTCTCTGGTATGCTGAGAGCGCAGCTCGCTCAGGTGGTGACTTGAACAAGGCTAAGGAGTGCCTCCGCCAGGTTCGCAGCCGTGCCGTAAACGATGTTGAGAACGTTACTTTGAGCAATGGTACTACCGTGAAGATTGCTGATATGAATGCAGAGCAGCTGGCTGAGGCTTGCTACATTGAGCACGGATGGGAAGTTGCCGGCAACTGGGTTTCTATGGTTACCCGTCGTTCTGACGAGCTTCGTATGAACGAGTTGAAGAAGAACTTCGACTACCGCGTTGCTAATGCTCCTCTCGTAGTAGCAGTAGAGAACGGCAAGAACATTACAGCTAAGGAAAGTGTCACAGTTTCTGGTTCTTGGACAGAGGATAGAATTTACTGTCCTTACCCAACAACAGACGTTGAGAAGAACCCGAACTTGAAGAGGTAAACTTTTTAAGTAATCAATTCATAAGCTAGTCACATGACTTGTCTACTTTCCAGGTAGTATGACTCATGTTAAAACATCAAGAGGGAGTGCCAAGTGAGTTGGCATCCCTCTTTTTGCTGTTTTGATAAATATTTTAAACATGATTTTATAACTATGCGCGTAATTATAGAAAAAAACTATGACGAACTGTCTCGCTGGGCAGCGCATCACGTTGTTGAAACCATCAAGGCTTTCCAGCCTACTGCAGAAAAGCCATTCGTATTAGGTTTGCCTACCGGTTCATCACCTATGGGCATGTATGCAGAAATCGTAAAGGCTGTGAAGGCTGGCGAAATCTCTTTCAAGCACGTTCTCACCTTCAACATGGACGAATATGTAGGCTTGCCGGAGTCTCATCCTGAGAGCTATCATTCATTCATGGCCCGCAACCTCTTCGACCATATCGATTGCCCTAAGGAGAATATCCATATTCTGAACGGTAATGCAGAGAATCTGGAGGAAGAGTGCGCTCACTACGAGCAGATGATTGCTGAGGCTGGCGGCATCGACCTCTTTATCGGCGGTATCGGTCCTGATGGTCACCTTGCCTTCAATGAGCCTTTCTCATCACTCACTTCCCGCACCCGTGTCAAGTCATTGACTACAGACACCCGCATCGCCAATTCACGTTTCTTCGATGGCGATATGAACAAGGTTCCGGCTACAGCCCTCACAGTAGGTGTTGGTACCGTGATGGCTGCCAGAGAGGTAATGATTCTCTGCAACGGTCACAGCAAGGCTCGTGCTCTCCAGGCTGCTATCGAGGGTCCTGTTACACAGGCTTGGACTATCAGTGCTTTGCAGACTCACAAGCATGGCATCATCGTTTGCGACGAGAGTGCTACTGACGAATTGAAGGTCAGCACATACAAGTACTTCAAGGACATAGAAAAAGACAACTTATAGTTTTATCATAAAAAATCAACTATTCTATGTTATATCAACACATCATGTACGAGAATAGACTAGGTTGTGTGCCCTTTCTGTTGTGAAACAGGAAGGGCACTGTTGCTTTATGAAGAATAAGAGAAATATTCTTAAGAAATATCCCGAAATTTTTGGTAATTACGAATATTCAGCGTACCTTTGCAAGATATAACTTAATACAAAACATTATGGCTAATAATTATCAACCTTTCAACCGATCTTTGCTGGCGATGGCTGCCCTGCAAGCCTTGCCGCTATCTCTCTTCGCCCAGAACACAGGCGAAAAACCAAACATCCTGTATATCATGTGCGATGACCACGCCATACAGGCTATCAGCGCCTACGGCAGTGCCATCTCCCAACTGGCGCCTACCCCAAATATCGACCGACTTGCAGAAAGGGGAATGAAATTCAACGAGGCTTTCGTTGAGAACTCGCTTTCTACACCAAGCCGTGCCTGTCTGATGACCGGCCTCTACAGTCATCAGAACGGACAGCGCATGCTGGCAGAGGGCATCGATTCCACCAAAACCTTCTTCTCTGAAATGCTGCAGAAGGCAGGCTATGAGACGGCAATAGTGGGAAAATGGCACATGTCATGCCGCCCTAAAGGTTTCGATTTCTATCACATCCTCAACGACCAGGGACAATATTACAACCCGACCTTCGCATCAACAGACCATTACGGAGAATACAAGCAGGAAATGGGATATGCCACCGACCTCATCACAGACCATGCCATCGAATACCTCGACCAAAGAGACAGTAACAAGCCATTCTGTCTGCTGGTTCATCATAAGGCACCCCACCGTCTGTGGATGCCTAGCACCAAGTATGTTGGGAAATACGGCAAAGTAAACTTCCCGCTACCTGAAACCTTCTGGGACGACTATGCGACCCGAGGCTCGGCTGCATCCACCCAGAAGATGACTATCGGTGAATATATGGAAATGGTACGCGACCTGAAAGTGCCCGAAATGTACGACCCTTCTACACCGGAAGGCAGAGACTCGTATGCCGGACTCATGGGGGAGATGAACCGCATGACACCGCAGCAGCGCGAGGCTATTGATGCCTATTACATGCCGAGAAACAGAGAATTCCTGAGCAAGAATCTCACGGGTAAGGAACTGGTAGAATGGAAATATCAGAACTATATCCGCGACTATATGGCAGTGATTGCTTCGGTGGATGAGAGTGTAGGCCGACTCCTGACTTATCTCGATGAGCATCATCTCACGGATAATACCATCATCGTATACACCTCCGACCAGGGATTCTACATGGGCGAACACGGCTGGTTTGACAAGCGTTTCATGTATGAGGAATCATTCCATACACCGCTCATCATCAGCTATCCTAAGCATATCCAGCCTAAGAGCGAGTGCAACCAGATGGTACAGAACATCGACTTTGCTCCTACCTTCCTCGACCTGGCGGGCTTGAAGAAGCCTGCCTATATGCCGGGCACTTCGCTCCAACCATTGTTTGCCGGACAGCCTGTAAGAAAATGGCGTAAGAGTCTGTATTACCACTATTATGACTACCCTAATTATCATCTGGTACGCAAGCACGATGGTGTGAGAACCGAGCGCTACAAACTGATACATTTCTACGGCAAGGGTGGTGAAAGAGCCGTTCCAGAAAACAAGTATCAGTACCAACCGGGAACTTCAGAAAACTGGTGTTTCGAATATCTCAAATCCATCAACTACATCACCGATGATGCCGATATTGACTACTACGAGTTGTATGATATCCAGGTTGATCCGAACGAGCTGCACAACCTCTACGGCAAGCCTGGCATGCAGAAGGTAGAAAAGGAAATGAAGAAACTCCTCGCTACCTATCGCAGGAATCTGAAGGTAGATGAGTAAAGAAACCGAACAAAACAACATTGATATGAACAAGACAATATGGCTTACAGGGATAGGTTTGGCGTGCCTTCCTACCCAGCTCTGTGCAAAACAGAACACCCCGCCCAACATTCTCTTCATACTGTGTGACGACATGGGATATGGCGATCTGGCTTGCTACGGCCAACCTTATATCCACACGCCTAATATCGACCGGATGGCACAGGAGGGAATGAGATTCACCCAGGCTTATGCCGGTTCTCCCGTCTCGGCTCCGTCGAGAGCTACCCTCATGACTGGTCAGCATACGGGACATACACATGTGCGTGGAAACAAGGAATACTGGAGAGGTGTGCCAATGGTAAAATATGGCAACAACGAGGAGTATTCTGTCGTAGGACAGGAACCTTACGACCCGCAGCATAAGATTCTGCCCGAAATCATGAAGGACAAAGGATATAGAACCGGCGTATTCGGGAAATGGGCTGGCGGATATGAAGGTTCGGCTTCTACTCCCGACAAGCGTGGCGTGGACGAATTCTATGGCTATATCTGCCAGTTTCAGGCTCATCTCTATTATCCCAACTTCCTGAACCGCTACAGTCGTGCAATGGGAGATACAGCGGTGGTAAGAGAGGTAATGGAACAGAACATCCAGCATTCGATGTTCGGCAAGGATTATTTCAAGCGCAAACAGTATTCTGCCCGCATCATCCACGACAAGGCACTGGAATGGATTGACAGACAGGATAAGAAACATCCTTTCGTAGGATTCCTTACCTATACCCTGCCGCATGCCGAACTAGCCCAGCCGGAAGACTCTATTCTAGAGAATTACCAGAAACAGTTCTTTACCGATAAAACCTGGGGCGGATGGGAAGATTCGAGATACAACGCGGCGGTTCATACCCATGCACAGTTTGCCGGAATGATTACCCGACTGGACCAGTATGTGGGCGAAATCTTCGCCAAGCTGAAGGAGAAGGGACTCGACAGGAATACCGTTGTCATCTTTACTTCAGATAACGGGCCGCATGAAGAAGGTGGTGCTGATCCAGAGTTCTTCGGTCGCGACGGTAAGTTGAAAGGTCTGAAGCGCCAGTGCTACGAAGGCGGCATCCGCATACCATTTATCGCCTGGTGGCCTGAGCATATCAAGGCAGGAGCGGTGAACGATACCCAGTTTGCCTTTTACGACCTGCTGCCTACTTTCTGCGATTTGGCTGGCATCAGAAACTTTGCCAAGCGTTATACCAACAGAAAGTTGGCTGGTGATGGTTTCGACGGAATCTCTATCGCTCCTACCCTTCTGGGCAAGGATGCAGAGCAGAAACATCACGATTACCTGTACTGGGAATTTCACGAAACCGACCAGATTGGCGTGAGAAAGGGCGACTGGAAACTGGTGGTAGTAAAAGGCGAGCCGCGGCTCTATAATCTGGCTTCCGATATCCACGAAGACCATAATGTGGCGGCAGAACATCCTAAGATTCTTACCGAACTCCTGGCTGCCATCAGAAAGGAGCATCGAGACAGCAAGGATTTCGAAATTACGCTGCCAAAGTTCTGATTTTCTCTCCCGGTTACAGAGAGATAGAGATTACAACTAGATTCAAGAAAAAATGATGAACGACAACATAGCAAATCCCTTTGCCAAGCCACTGTATGTAATGCTGAAGCCTGCGGGTGCCCATTGCAACCTGGCATGCAAATACTGTTATTATCTGGAGAAGAACAAGCTCTATCCCACTGCTCAGCGACATCTGATGAGCGATGAGATGCTGGAACTGTTTACCCGAGAATATATTGAGGCGCAAACCATGAACCAGGTGCTCTTCACCTGGCATGGTGGCGAGCCTCTGCTGCGCTCCATCGACTTCTACCGCAAGGCTTTATCCCTACAGCAAAAGTATGCTGGAGGCAGGCGCATCGACAACGTAATTCAGACCAACGGCACGTTGCTGACCGATGAATGGTGCGAGTTTTTTGCCCAAAATCATTGGCTCGTAGGCATCTCTATCGATGGTCCGCAGCCTGACCATGACCATTACCGGCTGACGGCTGCGGGAAAACCATCGTGGCAGAAAGTGATGCAGGGCATCAAACTGCTGAAGAAACACGGGGTGGAATGGAATGCGATGGCGGTGGTGAATGCCTATAATGTCAATCATCCGCTGGAGTTCTACCGCTTCTTCAAGGAAAACGGCTGTCAGTTTCTGCAGTTCACACCTATCGTTGAGCGACTGACCCGACATGAGGATGGCCGTACCCTGGCAAGTCTTGCCGACAAGGATGAGATTTCTCTGAGCGAGGCATCGGTTGCGCCGGAGCAGTGGGGCTACTTTCTCTGTGCAATTTTCGATGAATGGGTTCGGAAGGATGTGGGCAAAATCTTCGTTGAGATTTTCGACTGTACACTGGCAAACTGGATGGGTATTTCTCCCGGCATCTGTGCTTATTCCAAGGAATGCGGTCATGCGGGAGTGATGGAACACAATGGCGATGTTTATTCCTGCGACCACTTTGTTTTTCCGGAGTATAAGTTGGGCAATATCCGTGACCATTCGCTCATCGACATGCTTTATGGTGAGCAGCAACAGGAGTTCAGCCGTCTGAAACACAGTTCTCTTCCCCGCCAGTGCAAGGAGTGTGACATGGAGTTTGCCTGTCATGGAGAATGCCCAAAGAACCGCTTCATGAAAGATAAGTATGGCGATTCCGGTCTCAACTATCTCTGTCCGGGTTATTACCATTATTATCAGCATGTAGCGCCCTACATGGATTACATGAAGCAGGAACTCATGTCGCAGCGCCCACCTTCGAACATCATGAAAGTTGTATAGTAAGCATGACAGATTCTAAAAAAACAGCAAAATACTTGGAAAAAAGTTAGAAATATCGTACCTTTGCAGACAAAAAAGGAAAACTACAGATATGAAAAGAATCAAAATGCCACTCTTGGCAAAAATCATCATTGCCATCCTGTTGGGTGTAATCTTCGGCAATTTCTTCAATGAAGCTGCCGTCAGAGCGTTTCTCACCTTCAACGGCATCTTCAGCCAGTTTCTGGGCTTTATGATACCGCTCATCATCATCGGTCTCGTAACACCAGCCATTGCCGACATCGGTCACGGAGCCGGAAAACTCCTCCTTGCCACCGTGGGCATCGCCTTTGCCGACACCATCCTGGCGGGTCTGCTTGCCTATGGTACAGGTTCGGCACTCTTTCCACACATGATAGCCAACTCAGCCCATGTGGCAGTAGATAAGGCTGAAGAACTCAAGCCCTTCTTCGAAATCAAGATACCTGCCATGGTAGATGTGATGAGTGCCCTCGTCTTCTCGTTCATAGCCGGACTGGGCATTGCCCACAAAGGCAGCCGCACCATGAAGAACATCTTCCAGGAATTCAAGGAAATAGTGTCTGGCGTCATCGCCAAAGTCATCATCCCTCTCCTGCCCCTTTACATCTTCGGCATCTTCCTGGGCATGACTTTCTCAGGTGAAGCCTACCATATTCTGCTGGTCTTCGCACAGATTATCCTCGTGATTCTCGTACTTCATATCGTCATCTTACTTTACGAATATCTGTTGGCTGGCGGCTTGTCCCACAAGAATCCGTTTAAGCTGTTGCTCAACATGTTGCCAGCCTACTTCACGGCACTTGGCACATCATCATCGGCAGCCACCATTCCGGTAACTCTGAAGCAGACCTTGAAAAACGGTGTCACCGATGGCATTGCCGGATTCACCATTCCGCTCTGTGCCACCATCCATCTCTCGGGATCAATGATGAAGATTACCTGCTGTGCGCTCACCATCTGTCTCATCAATGGTATGCCTTGCAATCTTCCTCTCTTCCTCAATTTCATCTTCGTGCTCGCCATCTGCATGGTAGCAGCTCCGGGAGTTCCGGGAGGAGCCGTCATGGCAGCGCTCGGTCCGCTAGCCTCTGTTTTAGGTTTCAATGCTGATATGCAAGCTCTTATGATAGCCCTCTATATTGCGATGGACAGTTTCGGCACCGCCTGCAATGTAACGGGCGATGGTGCTATCGCCGTTGTTGTTGATAAGATATTCAGAAAGGATAAATAACTGAACTTTCGCATATCAGGAAGTTAAAGGAGTTAAGGAAGTTAAGGAGTTAAGACGTATGTCT
>ERZ870052.680-NODE-680-length-13043-cov-4.890097_pt1 | contig 13043 bp, 5 predicted proteins | sample MGYA00520889_ERZ870052 | MGnify/ENA primary metagenome ERZ870052 (study PRJEB32232, sample SAMN07284988) | human gut metagenome | biome: human-associated habitat; material: feces | host: Homo sapiens | place: Tanzania | collected 2014-08-14 ...
TTTATCAATGCACCGAAGGTTGATGAAATCATCTTTACCCGTGGTACTACCGAGAGTCTGAATCTCGTGGTTTCATCGTTCTGTGATGCCTTTATGAGCGAAGGCGACGAGGTGATTATCTCTACCATGGAGCATCATTCCAATATCGTGCCTTGGCAGTTGCAGGCGGCAAAGAAGGGTATCGCCATTCGTGTAATCCCAATCAACGATAAAGGTGAGATAAACCTCGATGAATTCGCCCATTTATTCACTGAACGCACCAAAATCGTGAGCATCGCTCAGGTAAGCAACGTGCTGGGTACGGTGAATCCGGTGAAAGAGATGATTAAGATTGCCCACGAGCACGGTGTGCCTGTGATAGTGGATGGTGCTCAGAGTACTCCTCATTTCGCTGTGGATGTGCAGGACATGGATTGCGATTTCTTCGCTTTCAGCGGTCATAAGATCTATGGTCCTACCGGTATCGGTGTGCTTTACGGCAAGGAAGAATGGCTTGAGAAGTTGCCTCCTTACCAGGGAGGTGGCGAAATGATTGAGAGTGTAAGCTTCGAGAAGACCACTTTCGAGAAGTTGCCTTTCAAGTTTGAGGCAGGTACTCCGGATTATGTAGCTACCCATGGTTTGGCTAAAGCCATCGATTATGTCTCTTCGCTCGGTATGGACAACATTGCCAAGCACGAGCAGGAACTCACCCGTTACTGCATGGAACAGATGAGAACCATCGATGGAATCAGGCTTTTTGGTGAGCAGGAAGGCAAGGATGCCGTTGTCAGCTTCTTGGTTGGTGATATTCATCACATGGATATGGGAACCTTGCTCGACCGCCTGGGCATCGCCGTTCGTACAGGTCATCACTGTGCTCAGCCTTTGATGGACCGCTATGGCATTCTCGGCACCGTTCGTGCCAGCTTCGCTTTGTACAATACCAAGGAGGAGGTAGATGCGCTGGTTGCTGGCGTGAAGCGAGTAGCCATGATGTTCTAAGGAAGGATTGAAGCTCTCTTGTAAAAAACTTAATGTCTATGTTAGAAAGTCATTATTATAAGGATATGATAGAGGCTGGCTGCGATGAGGCTGGCCGCGGATGCTTGGCAGGCAGCGTATATGCTGCCGCCGTCATCCTTCCACCCAATTATCAGAATGCCGATTTGAACGATAGTAAGAAACTCACCGACAAGAAGCGCAAGGCGCTCCGCGAGCAGATAGAGCGTGATGCGGTGGCTTGGGCTGTGGGGGTGGTTACTCCCGAAGAAATCGATCAAATCAATATTCTGAATGCCAGTTTTCTGGCGATGCATCGTGCCTTGGACCAGTTGAAGGTGCGCCCAGAGGCAGTCATCGTAGACGGCAACCGTTTCAAGCCTTACCAGGATTTACCTTATACTACTATAGTAAAAGGTGACGGAAAGTATCTGGCGATAGCAGCGGCAAGCATCCTTGCCAAGACCTATCGTGATGACTATATGGATGCCCTTGCCGAGGAATATCCTCAGTACGACTGGAAGAGCAACAAGGGCTATCCTACGAAGAAGCATCGTGCGGCAATCAAGGAGTTTGGCACTACGCCATACCATCGTATGAGCTATAATCTTCTGGGAACAGGAGAACTCTCCTTGGAGTTCAAGGATTGATAGAAAGCCTACTGACTAAAACTAAATCCACTAGATAAACTAGGTATTATTGTCTCTTTCCTTTGGTTTTCGTGCTATTTTTTGTTATTTATTGTGTCTTTTTGTTTGTTTATTATGTATATTTGTACAATCTGACGGATAATTGTACGATTTAGATTTATATATATACAATGAAATTCGTACTTTTGCAGCAACAAATTTTAAACCAAAGAATTAAATAAAATTAAATACAAACATGAAAGTTGGTGGTGGGACGTTGGATCCTGCTGCTGATCTTCTTAAAAACTAAAACCAGGTATGAACAAAAACAAAGTCCTGAAAAGTTCTGTTCTACCCTTGGCGCTGTGTCTCACGACGATGACTTTCTCACCAACCTTGGTGTCGAAGGCTATTGCAGAGGTTCAGAATGTACAACAGGGAGAACTTGTTAAAGGTACAATTGTCGACGAGACTGGTGAGCCTATTATTGGTGCCACAGTTTTGGTCGTAGGTGGTAGTAGTACGCAAGGTACAGTTGCCGATATGGATGGTAATTTCTCCATAAAGGTGAAGCCTGGCGCAAAGCTGAAGATTTCCTATATTGGATTCGCTGATCAGGTTGTTCCAGCCAAGAATGGTATGAAAGTAACCATGAAGGAGGGTGGAGCTGTCAGCTTGAATGCAGTAGAGGTGGTGGCTTATGGTGTGCAGAAAAAGGTAACCATGACGGGTGCCATCTCCAGCGTGAAGAGTGAGGATTTGGTCCGCACTTCCGTAGGTTCTGTCAATAACGTGCTCGGTGGTCAGCTTTCTGGTGTGACAACCGTACAGTATTCTGGTGAGCCAGGTAGCGATGCCGCAGAGATTTTCGTTCGTGGTAAGGCTACTTGGGGTGATTCGCAGCCTCTTATCCAGGTGGATGGTGTGGAGCGAACCATGGCAGATATTGACCCAAATGAAATCGAGAGTGTTACAGTATTGAAGGATGCTTCTGCGACTGCCGTGTTCGGTGTTCGTGGTGCCAATGGTGTTGTCCTTATCACTACCAAGCGTGGTGCTCAGGGCAAGGCCAAGATTAGTGTGTCAACATCCTGGACCGCTCTTGCTCCTACCAAGATGGTGGAGCAGGCTAGCTCTTACGAGTATGCCAACTTCTATAATCAGATGTCTCTGAATGATTATTGGATGCGTGCAAACAAGAGTGTGGCAATTGGCAAATATCCGGATTTGGATGCATATACTGCTGAGCACACTTTCTCTAACAGTTTCTCTGATGGTATCATTCAGAAGTTTGCCACTGGCTCAGACCCTATGCGTTTCCCAAGTACCAAGTGGGCTGATTACATCATGAAGGATGTAACGCTTCAGCAGCAGCACAACTTGAATATCTCGGGTGGAACTGATCGTGTGAAGTACTTTATCTCTGCTGGTTATTACTCTCAGGATGGTCTTTTCAAGGAGTTTGGTGCCGGATATGACTTCGGTTATCAGTATCATCGTTTCAACTATCGTTCTAACCTCGACCTCAAGGCAACCAAGACTACAACCTTGTCGTTCAATGTGGCTGGTAACGTGAGCAATGCGGATAAGCCTTATACAGGTTCAGGTGCAGCCGGATTGATTAAGCAGATTTATTATGCAACTCCATTCTCCAGTCCTGGTCTCGTGGATAATAAGTTGGTTTATTGTACCGCCGACTATGATGATCAGAAGTTGCCGTTCGTAGGTAATGCAGGTATGGGTTACTATGGTAATGGCTTCATGCAGACCAATATCAATAAGATTCAGATGGACCTTGTTCTCGACCAGAAGCTTGACTTCATTACCAAGGGCTTGAGTTTCAAGGCAAAGGGATCTTATAACTCTGCCTATACCATTAATAAGCAGGGTAAGAGTGTCGTGGCTTCATTCAATCCGCTCATACAGTATGAGAAAGACGATCAGGGTCAATTCATCTTGGATGCTGAAGGTAACAAGAAAATAATCTTAAATGCTGATGGTACACCATATATTGTATATCGTCAGAATGGCAATGATACAGATCCTTCTTATTCTGCATCTCAGGCTAAGGCACGTGACTGGTATCTGGAGGGTAGCTTCAACTATTCCCGTGTATTCGATAAGCATACCGTTAATGCACTGCTCCTTTACAACCAGTCGAAGCAGTATTACTATTCTAAAGATTCTTATCCTGATGTACCTCGTTCTTACGTGGGTCTTGTGGGTCGTGTTACTTACGATTATGCCAGCCGCTATATGGCAGAGTTCAACATGGGTTACAACGGCTCAGAGAACTTTGCGCCAGGCAGACGCTTCGGTGTCTTCCCAGCAGGTTCCGTGGGATGGATTCTCAGCGAGGAGAAGTTCTGGAAACCAATTTCCAAGGTGGCATCTTTCTTCAAGATCCGTGCATCTTGGGGTCTCGTTGGTAACGACAAGACCAAGGATGCTATCCGATTCATGTATCTCGCCGATCCATATATTACAGGCAGCTATGGCTTGACAAACAATATGAGCAACTGGGCTGATTCCTATGGTTATCTCTTCGGTAATGCACAGTCTGGTACCGTTCAGGGAACCTCTTCTGTAGCAGGTGCATACGAGTCTATCAAGAATAACCCTGATATTGGTTGGGAGAAAGCGTTCAAGCAGGACTATGGTTTCGACCTGTATTTCTTCGGCGATCGCTTTAAGACTACTTTCGATTATTATCGTGAGCATCGTACCGATATCCTTGTTCGTGATGAAACAGTTCCTTCAACCATAGGTTTCACTATGCCTTATACCAATGCCGGTGAGACAAAGTCATGGGGTTGGGAACTTTCGCTCGGTTACAATGACAAGATAGGCAAGGACTTCCGCTTCTGGGGTAAACTGAATCTCTCTTACAACCAGAATGAAATCGTAGAGATGAAGGAAGAGCCTAAGAAAAATGAATACATGATGGCAAGGGGTCATCGCATCGGTGCCCGTTCTATGTATAAGTTCTGGAAGTATTACGAGGGTGAACAGACCAAGGTAGAGTATGAGAAGACATTCGGTCAGCCATTCCCAACACAGCTGAAGGATTACCTCATGCCTGGCGATTGTGTATATATCGATCTTGATGGTGACCATAAGATAGATCCTAATGATAAGACCCGTGACAATGGTTATACGGATGATCCTGAGTACATGGCAGGTTTGACACTTGGTTTCAACTACAAGCGCCTGACCTTCAACATGCAGCTCACTGGTGCATGGAATGTAAGCCGTTACATCACCGATGTGTTCCGTCAGCCATTCTTCTGTTCTTCCAATACAACCCAGGGTGGACTTCTTTCATACCATGTTAACAATACATGGACACCAGGAAGCTATGAGTCGCAGAATGCGCTCTATCCACGTGCCACTTGGGATAATGCCGAGCAGAACTATACAGAATCTGACCTCTGGGAGAAGGATGCCAAGTATCTTCGTCTGAAGACAGTCTCTTTGTCATACGATTTCATAAATCCGGCTTTCAAGAAGATTGGTATGCACAAGTGTGAGGTAACCCTTTCGGGCTATAACCTCCTTACCTTTACTCCTTATAAGTGGGGTGACCCGGAGACCAGAGCTTCTAATGCTCCATCTTACCCATTGCAGCGTACCTACACCATTAGTTTGAATGTAGGCTTCTAATCAAAAGGTAATGTAAATAAATGAACAAAGAAACAATGAAACATAATATACTATTACATAGTGCAGTAGCAATGCTCATGGCAGGTGCAGCGTTTACCGCTTGTACAGATACCATTGCTGTGGGTGATGCCTCTCTTGATAAGGCAACCAGTTCTACTGCCACTATCGACTCTGTATTTCAGAATGCAGAATATACACGTGAGTTTCTTGTAGGTATCTACTCCAAGCAGTATTATGGCTTACCTTATTATAATGGTGGAACCAATATGCCTCATGCGGGTAACCCATATACTGGTAAGTTTGATGCACTCACCGATTGCTGGCATGACTTCTTTAACGGACCTGCCGTATATACAAAGTATTATACAGGTTCTCTGACTGCCAATGTTGACCGTTCAGATGGTTTGGATGGTCCGCTTTATTCATACGACAAGGAATTCCAGTGGAAGTCAATTCGTGCTGCCCAGATTTTCCTGGCTAATGTGGATCGTGCCCCTGAGGCTGATATGACTCAGGAAGAGAAGAATCGCTTGAAGGCTGAAGCCCGTTGTCTGATGGTTGATGCCTTCTTCAATACCTTCCAGCATTTTGGTGGTATTCCTATCATGGATCATCCTTTGGAGACCGGCGAGGTGAGCGAAAAATTCCCTCGTAATACGGTAGAAGACTGTGTAAAGTGGATGGTAGATCAGCTTGATCAGGCTATTGCCGAGAATGCTTTTCCATGGGTGACAAATAGTCCGGCAACAATGAACGGTCGTTGGACTAAGGCTGGTGCGATGGCTTTGAAGTGCAAGGTCTTGCAGTTTGCTGCCTCTCCTTTGATGAATCCTGAGGATGGAAAGCCATATTATGATGGCGCTTCTGAAGAGGTGAAGCCATATGTCATGTACACGGATGCTTCTAAGTATCAGGAACGTTGGGATGCTTTTGCCAAGGCTTGCGATGAATTCTACAACAAGTTGCAGCAGGAAGGCAAGTATCAGCTGGAGGAAGCTAATATTCCTGCCAAGGTTACCAAAGCAGAAGAGAAGGTGGCTTACTATCGACTGGCTTATCGCCGTGGTTATTATCTCAATGCTTCTACCGAGGTATTGCACACTGTGCGTGTGCAGGGTAATGATATTACCGGTGCAGGCCGTTATTGCTGGCACTCTTGGTATTCTAAGTCTGTGCCACGTAATGCTTATTGCCCTACACAGGAGTATGTGGAGAAGTTCTCTTGGAATGATGGCGAACCTTTCAACTGGGATAATGCAGCCAAGAATACCTATAAGAACCAGGCTACTCAGCCAGACTCAACCATGGTATATCATAAGGATGGAAGCTTTACCGTGAATGTGAAGAACTTCGTAACCAATAAATATACAGGTGCGATTTCCCGCAACAAGAAGTCTCTGCATACCATGTTCGTGGATGGTACTGTGCCTGCTGGTAGCCGACAAGTTACCACAACGCTTAGCCGTGATCCACGTTTGTATGAAGAGTGTATCGTGAATGGCCAGAACATGAACCTCGACTGGACAACAGCTTCCATGACAGGTTATCCTTGGGAACTTTGGTATGGTGGTAATGACGGTGGTACTGGTGTTTTGACTCAGCAGAATACCATGTTTGGTTCCGGCTACGGATTCAATAAGTATTATCTGGGAGCCGGTGGTTATCCTACTGATGATGCCGCAGACTCTTATCGTTTCCCAACCCAGTGGGTTGCCTTGTCATTGCCTGAGTTCTATCTGCAGTATGCTGAGGCTCTCGTGAAGCGTAGTAATAAGGATGTGGCGAAGGCTGTAGAGATGGTGGACAAGGTTCGCTCTCGTGTTGGTCTTCCTTCGATGGCTAAGGTTTGGACAAATTCTACATTCCGCAAGGCAAAGGGTTATTCTGCAACTACTGCAGAGGGTGCTCTGAATACAACTGTAACTCTGAGCAATGGTGCAACTTCCAATGAGTTTATGGAGGAACTTCTCGATGAACGTGTGCGTGAGTTGGGTCTTACCAATGCCCGCTGGTTCGACATGGTTCGTCTGAAGCGTACCGATTGGATGACCAAGCAGCTCCATGGCTTGATGCAGTATCGCCTGATTCAGACTAGTGATGGTTTCCAGAGCCGTAATGCAGCCTGGGTAGGTGCAGACCGTGAGAATGACCCTTCATCGACACAGCCTCAGTTCTTCTTGAGTTGCGTCAAGACAATTACTGCCAACAGCCGTTATCTCTGGAATAAAGATCCTAAGAGTAACGAGGTGAAGAAATGGCTGCTTGACCCACTTCCACAGGCAGAAATTAATAAGAATTATGGTCTTGTTCAGAATCCTGGTTGGGAGTAATGAACTCTTTGGGACTAACAAACTAAAATGAATTTGTATATGAAAACAAAGAATATATATATGTTGTCATTGCTTGCAGGCATGAGCCTGCCTGCAATGGCGCAGCAGGACATCGTGGACTCTGTGGCATATAAAGACCAGACTGTAGATGTGGGTGCCAATCACACCTTCACCCGTGAGCAGTCAACTTCTGCCGTCAGCGTCATCACCAACAAGGATGTCAATAAGCGTGGCGCACGCAACATTGGTAATAATATCTTGGGTTCAGGCTCAGGTCTTGTAGGTCTTGATGGCTCAGGTCTGTTTCATGCCCAGAATCCTACATTCTATATTCGTGGTGTCCAGTCTTCAAGTGGCAGCACTCCTCTTTTCATTGTGGATGGAGTGGAGCGTGCCATTGAGAATGTGGTAGCAGAGGATGTGGAGAGCGTATCTATCCTGAAGGATGCAGCCGCTACTGCTCTTTATGGTTACAAGGGTGCCAATGGCGTAGTTCTGATTACTACCAAGCATGGTAAGTACAACACTCAGTCGATTACAGCATCTTACGACCATGTGTTCTCTTTCCTCACCAATAAGCCAAAGATGGTAGATGCTGCTACATACGCAATGGCTGTCAACGAGGCTTACAAAAACGTTAATCCGAATGCTAGCGATGTCTATGGCTCAGAAGTTATCAATGCCTATAGAGACGGTTCCAATCCGCTCTATTATCCAAATGTAAACTGGGCAGATGAGACTTTCCGTAATGTATCGAACAACGATCGTTTCAACATCGAGTTCAAGGGTGGTACCAATAACTTCCGTTATTATACCAACGTGCAGTTGCTCACCAACAAGGGATTCATCAAGAATTTCCAGAACGACGGTTATTCTACACAGAATAAATATACCCGCGGAACCTTGCGTTCTAACATGGACATCGACTTAGGTCCTAAGACCAAGCTGCATACCCACTTGTATGGCTTGCTGACTGAACAGTCGCAGCCAGGAGCTCAGGCTGATCTTTGGAGTATGATTTTCCAGGTACCAGCCAATGCTTTCCCAGTGAAGGTTTCTGAAACGGTATGGGGTGGTAATTCTGTATATACTACGAATAACCCTGTGGCTCAGAGTCAGGGTGCTGCCTATTACAAGAACCACCAGCGTGCTCTTTATGCTGATTTGGTATTGAATCAGGATCTCTCTTCTATTACAAAAGGATTGAGTGCACAGGCTCAGTTGGGTTACGATACCTGGTCGAATGTATATGAAGACCATTCCAAGACTTATCGATACAGTTACTACGAGGTTCCAACCAATGGTGCTGTGATAGCTGATGGGCAGGCAAAGATGGCTTCTGTATTGGGTACCGACTCAAACATGGGTACTGGTTCTAACAACAACAACTGGATTCGCCGTTGTGTATGGAATGCAGCCATCAATTACGATAGAACTTTTGCAGAGAAGCACAATGTGTATGGACAGTTGAAGTACGATTACGAGTACAACGACAAGACGGGTACTAACACTACCGTTTATCGTCACAATGTATCTCTCTTCGCTCATTATGGTTTCGATAGCAGATACCTCTTGGATGTTGCGCTCGTAGAGTCTGGTTCCAGCCGTTTGGCTCCTGGCAGCAAGTGGGCTTTCTCTCCAAATGTTTCTGCAGCATGGAATATCTCTAATGAGGCTTTCATGAAGAACGTGAAGTGGATTGACTTCCTGAAGTTGCGTGCATCTTGGGGTAACCAGTCACTCGATGTACTCCCTGGCGATAACGTATGGACCTATTACGATCAGTTCTATCTGATGAATGGTAATTCTTATCCGTTCGATGCTACTTATACTGGTACACAATGGGGTAATACTTATCTCGGAACTGCACGAACTCAGGGTCTCGGCCATGAGCAGTCTAGCAAGTTCAACGTAGGTTTCGATGCCACTCTCTTTGGCAGCTTGAATATTTCTGCTGATTATTATTACCAGCATCGTTACAACATCTGGTATTCTACAGCAGGCAGCTATTCAGGAGTCTTCGGATTGGATGCTCCTTATGAGAATGTAGGTGTCATCAACCAGAAGGGCTTTGAGGTTTCTGCTGATTATAGCAAGAAGCTCAACAAGGATCTCACCATCAGTTTGGGTGCATCCATGACATTGAACAAGACCATCGTTGAGGAGCAGGCTGAGACACCACAGCTCTTTGCCAATACCTCTTCTACAGGCAAGCGATATGGTCAGGCTTTCGGTTATGTAGCCAATGGCTTCTTCCAGAAGAGTGATGACCTGGATGGCGATGGAACCATCTCTGCAGCTGAGATGCAGCAGAAGGGCTATCCTGTGCAGAACTTTACTACGGTTCATCCTGGTGATGTGAAGTATATGGATTTGACCGATGACGACAAGATTGATACCAACGACCGCAAGGCGATAGGTTACAGCACTACAGCTCCAGACCTCTATTACAACTTCCACCTGGGAGTAGAGTACAAGAGACTGGGTATCGATGCGATGTTCCAGGGAGTAGGCAAGTGGACAGGATTCATGACCACCAATGGCTTGTACCGTTCGGCTGTAGCAAGTAATACCTTGTCGCAGTATCTTTACGAGAACTCCTGGTCTGCAGAGCGCAACAATACAGAGAATGCCAAGTTCCCACGTCTTTCTGCAACAAGCAATGCCAACAACAATACAAACAATACGCTCAATATGTTTGACCGTAGCTACTTGAAGCTCCGCTATGTTGAGATGTATTACTACTTGCCAGAGGCATTGTTGAACAAGGCTGGTTTCATCAGCAACGTGAAGTTGTACGTACGTGGTACTGATCTCTTCACAGCCGATCATCTCGACAAGGCAGATGCAGCTGCATACGGCACAACACAGCCTCTTACCAGAAGTCTTCAGCTTGGAGCTGCAGTAACATTCTAAATTTAAGGAATTACGATTATGAAAGTAAATAAAAAACTATTTTGCTTTGCATTGGCTGCTATGGCGTTGTCTTCTTGTAACATGGACTACAATGAATATACAGCTTACGACAAGGAGTATATACAGCGCTCATTCAGCTATGTGGGTGGATTGATGACAACGATATACACAGATATCGATACCGACTGGGGCAACCTTTCGGGTGCGATGCTCTCATCTGCTACAGATGAATCTGAGTATAGCCACGATGGTAACTCTGTGGAAGATTTCTTCAATGGCAACTGGAGTGCATCTAATGCACACCAGACCATTTGGTCTTCTGCTTATCAGGGAATCACCTATTGCAATGAGGTTATCGATAACTGGTCTAATCTGGAGTTTGACCAGTTTAAACTCAATACTGATTACGAGAAGCAGATGTTCCTCTACAATAACTATCAGTATGAGGCTCGTTGGGCACGTGCTTACTTCTATTTCACCCTGGTTCGTCAGTATGGCGGTGTTCCTTTCAAGGACCATAACACCACAGGTACAGAAGAAACAGCTCTGCCACGCACCAGTTCTGATGATATCTTTAACTTTATCATCAAGGAGTGTGATGACATCAAGGATAAGATTATCGAAGACTATGCCGGTAAATCGGATATGATTCTTTCAAAGGCAGAAACCGGTCGTGCCAATAAGTATGCAGTTCTTGCCTTAAAGGCTCAGGCTGCCCTCTATCATGCTTCACCTCTCTTCACCCAGGGTAAAACCGATGAGGAGAAGAAGAATCTCTGGGCTATCGCTGTAGTAGCCAACAAGGAACTGATTGATGCGGCTGAGGCTAAGGGTTATGGCTTGGCTACCAACTTGGAAGACCTTTGGGGTAAGGAATATTATTCAGATGTTTCCAGCACCAAGGAGATTCTCTTTGCCCGTCGTACAGCTTCATCCAATTCCTTCGAGGGATACAACTTCCCTGTAGGTTATTCTTCTGGTCAGGGCGGTAACTGTCCAACTCAGGATCTCGTTGATGCATTCGAGTGTACTGATGGTAAGAGCATTTCAGAGAGTCCTCTCTATGATGCGAACGATCCTTACGCCAACCGCGACCCTCGTCTTGCCAAGACTGTTGTAGTGAACGGCGAGGCATGGCCTAATGATTTGGCTGCTTATAATAGTGAGTATCCAACCATCGAGACCTATGTAGGCGGTTATCACTCTCGTACAGGTAAAGCTGCGGGTAAGTCATACGCTACTACCACTGGTTACTATCTGAAGAAGTTCTGTAATCCAGACCAGATTCTCCGTGCCCGTTCCGGTTATGCCGTAACGACATCACCTCACGGCTGGTTGACCTTCCGTATGGGTGGCATGTACTTGAACTATGCTGAGGCTCTCTATCAGTACTTCAAGGCTTGTGGCAATGACAATGCTGCCGATGCCAGTGGTGCAGTAGAATACACTGATGCAGAAGGCAATAAGACAACGGTTACGGTTCCTGGCACACAGACTGCTGCCAAAATGGCTAGCAAGACTCGCACTCGTTCTGGTATGCCTGCCTTTGCAACAGGTATGGACAATGCCAAGTTCTGGGCAGAGTACAAGAATGAGCGTCGTGTAGAGTTGGCTTTCGAAGACTTGCGCTTTGCAGACCTCTATCGTTGGGGTGAATGGAAAAACTCTATTGAACGCATAAATAAAGAGTTTGAAACTTACGGAGCTGCCGGTAACTATGTTAGATCTTATCGTGGTGACCGAGATGACGTTTGGCCAATCCCACAAAATGAGATTGATACAGATAAGAACTTGAAGCAACACAAAGAGTGGGGCGGTGAGTAAGTAATAACGATATGAATGAGAAGGTGTGCCATGCTTATGACACACCTTCTATTTTTCCAATTTTCCAAAGTTCGGTAGGAAAAATGTTGATTTTACCCGAAAGTTCGGTAGGAAAAATGTTGAAAATGTTTGGAAGTTCGGTAGGAAAAGTGTAACTTTGCAGCCAAAGTATTCATTTAAAGACATTTAGAAATGCAAAGAAACATCATAGAACAATTAAGGAGATGGAAAGACAAGAAAAATCGCAAACCATTGGTTTTAGCCGGAGCTAGACAGGTAGGGAAAACCTACATCTTAAAAGAGTTCGGCAAAACAGAATTCTCCAATGTCGCATACATCAACTGCGATGACAACGAACTCGCCAAAGACTTGTTCGTGAAAGACTACGATATCCAACGCATCATCCTGGCTATAGGTGCCATCACCCAACAGACAATCACTGCAGGAAAGACCCTCATTATTCTTGATGAAATACAAGAAGTAAAAAGAGGAATGTCCGCATTGAAGTATTTTTGCGAGAATGCTCCAGAATACCACGTGGCAGTGGCAGGTTCATTGCTTGGCATAGCTATGCACCAAGGTGAGTCGTTTCCTGTAGGAAAGGTTGACATCCTCCATATCTACCCGATGACATACGATGAGTTTTTATTGGCCAAAGGTTATGAACAGATGGTAGATTTGCTTAAAAAGAAAGATTGGG
>ERZ870052.685-NODE-685-length-13000-cov-3.589569_pt1 | contig 13000 bp, 9 predicted proteins | sample MGYA00520889_ERZ870052 | MGnify/ENA primary metagenome ERZ870052 (study PRJEB32232, sample SAMN07284988) | human gut metagenome | biome: human-associated habitat; material: feces | host: Homo sapiens | place: Tanzania | collected 2014-08-14 ...
ATGTAATGAAATATCTTACATCAATTACAATTGTGATGGCTATTCCAACAATAATATCCGGTATATATGGAATGAATGTTGGCGGGGAGTGGATGCCTTTTGCAAAGACCCCTTTTGGTTTTGAGATAATAAGTGGAATAATACTTCTGATATGTATAATAGTTTTATGGGTATTAAGGAAGAAGAAAATGTTATAAAAAAGGCATGTACATTGCAGAGTGTGTACCGACCCCCAAAAGTTAGACCTAAAAATCTAACGATTGGAGGTCGGTATTTTTATGACTAAATATTCTTTTGAATTTAAAAAGAAAGTTGTCTTAGCATACTTAAACGGAGAAGGCGACTACAAGTATCTTTCTAAAATATATGGAGTTCCTTCTCGAAGCAACATTGAACGATGGGTTCATAATTATCAAACTTTTGGAGATGAAGGCTTACAGCGTTCTCGAAAAAATGATACATATTCTTTCGAAAAAAAGCTTTCTGTTGTAGAATTATATTTATCAAGTGAAATCTCATATCAGGATTTAGCTCTACAAGAAGGTATTGCCAACCCGTGTATGATTGCGAACTGGGTTAACCGCTTTCGAGTAGCTGGTCCTGATGCATTGAGACCACATAAGAAAGGTCGAAAGAAAACATTGGATAAATCAGATAAGAAGTCGAAAATACTACCGTCAGAAAAGTCTTCCGTTGACACAAGCGCTGAGCATGTAAAAGAACTGGAAGATGAACTTCTGAAGTTAAGAATAGAGAATGCATTTTTAAAAGAACTGAGGAGACTGCGTTTAGAGGACGAAGCAAAAATGAGAGAACGGCAAGAATCATCAACAGTCTCCGAAGACAGTTTAAATTAAAAGACCTTCTCTCATATACCGGAATGCCAAAAGCTACATATATGTATTGGCAAAAGCGTTTTGATAGAGAAAATCCAGATCAAAAAATTGAGGAAAAGATACTTGGGATTCGTGAAGAACATAAGGATTACGGATATCGTAGGATTTTCGGAGAGCTTCGCAATCAGGGATATTCCATAAATAAAAAGAAAGTTCAACGTATTGTTCAAAAACTCGGATTACAAGTAACATCCTACACTCGTAAAAGTAGAAAATATAGTTCTTATAAGGGTAAGGTTGGTACTGTTGCTCCGAACAGGATTAACAGACGTTTTAATACACATATACCTCATCAAAAGATTACGACAGATACTAGTGAATTCAAGTATTATGAAATTGATGAGAAAGGTCGTATGACTATGCATAAGCTTTACCTCGATCCATTTATGGATATGTGTAATGGTGAAATACTTAGTTATGGAATAGATCAGAGACCTTCTGCCAAGAACGTAATGGATGCTTTAGATAAAGCAATTGAAATAACTGCGGACTGTCCATACAGAAGAACTTTTCACTCAGATCAGGGATGGGCTTACCAGATGAAGGCATACTCCCATAGACTAAAAGAAGAACGAATATTTCAAAGTATGTCCAGAAAAGGAAACTGCCTAGATAATTCTGTAATGGAAAATTTTTTTGGACTGCTCAAGCAAGAAATTTACTACGGTGTTGTTTATTACAGCTACGAGGAATTAAAATCAGAGATAGAACGTTTTATAAAATACTACAACGAGAAACGGATAAAAAAAAGTTGGGATGGATGAGTCCTGTTCAATACAGGCTCCATCTTTTAGCTGCATAAAGAAAAACGAGACGACCGAAGTCGCCTCGTAAAAGTCTAACTTTGAGGGGTCACCTCACCATAGAGGTGCAGCGGTCCTTTTTCTTTTCTGGAGAGCAGGTGGATACTATGCAGTTTTGGAGGAGTGTGGTAAAATGTGATTGTTTATCATGTTAGGAGATTAGGAAGGTAGATGAAATGAGGACAATTTTGTTATTGGAAGATGATGAGAATCTGAACCGTGGAATCGCGCTAAAACTGCAGAAAGAAGGGTATCAGGTTTTTTCCGCTTTTCAGATTTCAGAGGCAGAAAAATTGTTTGATGAAAATAGAATAGATCTGGTAATCAGTGATATTACTCTGCCGGACGGAAACGGACTAGAGTTTTGCAGGAAGATTCGAAATAAGAGCAAAGTCTTTGTACTGTTTCTCACGGCAATGGATTCGGAAATTGATATGGTAAACGGCTATGATGCAGGGGCGGATGATTATATTACAAAGCCATTCAGCCTGATGGTACTGGTTTCAAAAGTTCAGGCATTTATGAGAAGAATGGAAGGAGTTTGCGGACACAACAGAATCTTATCGGGAAATATCGAAGTAAATTATGGAGAAATGAGAGCGTTAAAACGAAATGCTGATGGAGTGACTCCTTTGACATTAAGTAAAAAGGAACTTCAGATAATGATTTACTTTATGGAAAACGCAAGGCAGATTTTATCAAAAGAACAGATTTTAGAGTATGTCTGGGATGTTGACGGGCAGTTTGTAGACGATAATACAGTTCCTGTAAATATCAGCCGATTGAAAGGAAAAATCGGGAATGATTATATACAAAATGTAAGGGGGATGGGATATATATGGACCGAAGAAAGCGTACAGGAGTAGCTCTGGCAGCAGGGCTGCTTTTTCTGTTTGTGACAGAGATATTGTTGCTGTTTCTGGCAGGAAATAGTTTATACAAGGAAGAGCAGGGGAAATTAGGGGCGTTAGTGCTGTCCCATCCGGAACAGGAGACGGAGTATATAGAGTTATTTGACAGAGGAAAGCAAAGAAATCGTCAGGAAGAGGAAGCGGGGAAAGAGCTGGAGGAGCGTTACGGGTATACTCCTTTTGATGGGAGAAGCGTGAAAACTTTTGCTGCATATGGAATAGGAATGGCGATGGTTTTTGTGGCAGGACTTGGAGTTTCATGGGTTTTGTTTTTGCGAAATAAAAGAGACCGGCAGCAAGATGAAAATAACCAGGAAGAACTTCGGGAAAAATATATAGAACTGCAGAATCATTTTGAAAAAGTAAGAGAAAAACTTTCCAGAGAAGAAAACAATACAAAATCTTTAATTACAGATATTTCCCACCAATTGAAAACACCGATTGCTTCATTGAAGATGAGTTGTGAACTGGCGGGGTCTGCCGATTTAACCTGGGAGGAACGGGAAGAATTTTATAAAAAGGAATGGGATGAAATTCAAAGACTGGAAAATCTTTTGGATTCACTGATTCATGTGTCCAGATTGGAATCTGGGATGATTCAGATTCAGCCAGAGATGGGCAGTCTGAAAAATACATTGGTACAGGCTGTAAACAGTGTGTATATGAAAGCGTATGAAAAATCCATAGATATTTCTCTGGATGAATTTCAGGATGTGCAAATTGTACACGACTCGAAATGGACAGGAGAAGTGTTCGTAAATATTTTAGACAACGCAGTAAAGTATTCGCCGGAGCATACAGAAATCCGAATTCGGGTAACAGAGCTTGCTACCTGTATGATGCTGGAATTTATCGACCAGGGAACAGGTATTCCGGCAGAAGAGGCGCATCGGGTATTTCAGCGTTTTTACAGAGGAAACCAAGAGTATGTAAAAAAACAGGAGGGCTCTGGGGTTGGACTTTATCTTGCCAGAAAAATTTTGGAGGAGCAGAAAGGCACGATTTGTGTAAAAGTAGCACCTGAAGGCGGTAATAATTTTGTGGTGACATTACCAAAGAAATAGATTTCTGAAAAAAGATTTCTTACATAATTGTTATGCTTTTTGTAAGCCTACTGTAAGACTGGATTGATAGAATGACATTAGCAAAGAAAAAGGAGGCTTCAAAGTTTATGAAAGCAATATTAGAAACAAGAGATCTTGTGAAATATTATGGAAAAGGCGATAATTTGGTGAAAGCTATTGACCATACAGATTTAATAATCGAACCAGGTGAATTTACAGCAATTGTAGGACGTTCTGGATCGGGAAAAAGTACTCTTCTTCATATGCTGGGAGGATTGGACCGTCCTGATTCCGGAAAGGTTTTGATAGAAGGAAGAGATATTTTTCAACTGAAAGATGAAAAACTTGCAGTGTTCCGCAGAAGAAAGATTGGGTTTATTTTCCAAAGTTATAATTTAGTACCATCCTTAAATGTTTGGGAAAATATTGTGCTACCCATTGGATTGGATGGAAAGAAAGTGGATACAGAGTATGTTATGGATATTATCTGTAGAATCGGAATGGAGGATAAATTGAAATCCTTACCGAATACTCTTTCTGGTGGGCAACAGCAGCGGGTTGCTATTGCAAGAGCGTTGGCATCCCGCCCGGCGATTATTTTAGCAGATGAACCAACAGGAAATTTGGATTCCAAGACGGAGTTAGAAGTGATTTCTATGTTGAAATCCTGTGTTTCAGAATATGGGCAGACACTGGTTATGATCACGCATGATGAGACCATTGCGCAGATGGCTGACCGTATGATTGTCATTGAAGACGGTAAGGTGGTGAGAGCATGAAAACAGTAACAAAAACAGCGCTTGCCAATGTAAAACAGAACAAAGGAAGAAACTTTTTATGTGGATGCGCCATTGCACTGACTACGTTTCTGATATTTGTTGTTTTAACGGTGGGATATGGAATGATCCGCGTACAGCTTGCATCGGTGGATGCTTATTATCCAACTTACCATATTATGTTCCGCCAAGTTTCCGAGAAAAACACCAAAGCACTTCAGGTGCATAATGATATAGAAGAAATCGGTCTGAGAATGGATTTGGGACAGATTATAGATGATGATGCCACAATCATTATGACCGCTATGGATAATAATGGGATTCGGTTGAACAAAGCGGAGTTAGAAGAAGGAACTTTCCCAAAAAGTGAAAAAGATATTGTTGTTTCCAAGGGAGTTTTAGAGGAACTGGGAATTCAGGGGAAATTGGGTGATGAAATCACGATTCCATACCAAATTTACGAAAAAGACGGTATGGGATATGCGAAAGAAGACACTTTCCGCATCTGTGGCTTTATGGAATCTTCTGATTTGAATAAAGAAAAGAAAATGTATTTTGTGATGAATTCCATGGAATATGCGAAACAGATGATACCGGAAGCAGACAGAGAATATCGTGTGATGTTCCGTCTGGCAGATGCAGAGCATATGACAACAGATGAAATCGAAGAGAGGGGAAAAGAAATCGGAGAGGATTTTGGTGTACCTGAGGGAAATGTGGTAGAAAACAGAGCGTATTTGGCTGCAAATTATACGGATCCGTCATTTGTAAAAGGAATGATCGTGGTAATCGTTATGGTTGTTTTAGCAGGAATCCTGACTATTTACAGTATTTATTATGTGTCTATGATACCAAAAGTACAGGAATATGGAAAATTAAAAGCCATAGGCTCCACCAAAAGACAGATTCGGCAGATGGTATTCCGTGAAGGAATGCTGGTTACGGCGCTTGCCCTCCCTGTAGGATTGCTTATCAGTAGTTTCCTGTCCAGATGGATTATGAAACAGATGATTACTTTTATGGCAGGCGAAGACCCTCTAATGCAGGTAGCAGCAGAACTTGTAAAAAATGGTGAGGTATCTTTGTTGCACTGGTGGATTTATGCGATTACCATTATGGCGGTGCTCTTTACTTCCGCAGTTTCTTTGGCAAAACCGATGCGAATTGCTGCCAAAGTTTCGCCCATTGAGGCTATGCGTTATCAGGGGTTAGAAAAACGTGGGAAAAAAGTACGGAAAGGCTATCAGAATCTCACGATTTTTCGTTTGACAAAAGCAAATATGGCAAGAAATAAAAAGAGGACTGGGATTACGATTGTTACATTAGGAGCAACTGGTATTCTGTTCATGGTTGTGGCAACTATTTTATCTTGCGCGGCACCGAAAGAAATTGCAAGAAAGGATATTGAATCTGATTATAAAATTAAATTGGAAACATGGGGTGGGGACAAAATGAATCCGGACAGAGACTGGAGACAGGTTCAGCAGAATAACCCCTTGACGAAAGCGTTTATTGATCAGGTTCGTGATGTAGACGGTGTGGAAGAGGTAAAGGTAAAAACATTTATGAATGGCAAAATTCCGAAACTATCTATGGATGGTGAAATTTGGGACGCGAATATTATTGGACTGGATGCATCTTATGCAGAAACGCTGGAAAAAGGAGAGATACAAGGACATGTGACATATGAAGAATTGGAAAAAGGAGATAAAATCCTCATGTCTGCTAATATGCTATACTGGTTCCCGGAACTGAAAGTGGGAGATTCCTTGAAGATGGTTTTGAATATGGGAGATGACCAGGTAGAAAAGACTTTTGAGATAGGAGCCATCGGAGATTACTATGCAAGCCTTGGCGGAAGTTCATTTTATCTGCCCCAATCAGTGTTGGAAAAAATGAATCCCAATAATCTGAACTACATACTGGAAATCACAGTGAATGATCAGAAAAAGAACAGTGCATATCAGGAACTTCAGGCACTTGCCGACAACAGTGAATACCTGGTGACAGGAAGTTATGAAGAGCAACTTCAGGAGTGGGAAAAGAATATGCGGTTGACGAGCGTTTTGTGTTATGCATTTCTGATTATTCTGGGTGGAATTGGAATCATGAATCTTGTGAACACTATGATGAACAGTATTTACACAAGAAGGCGGGAGCTTGGAATGATACAGGCGATAGGAATGTCTGAAAAACAGTTGATCCGTATGCTGCAACTGGAAGGAATCATCTATACTTTGGGAACATTGGCAGTTTCTGTGGGCATTGGAAGTCTTGTAGGATATGGTGCATTTCTTTATGCAAAAACCAAACACATGTTTCAGATCAGTGAGTATCATTTTCCAGTGGTCCCAGCAGTGCTTTTGATTTGTGTGGTTGCCTTTTTACAGGTACTGCTCACATATGGAGTATCTGCAAATTTCCGAAAATTGAGTTTGATTGATCGGATACGATATGCAGAGTAATATATTAAAAACATCATATATACAAAGGGAACCGTCCGATGTATTTCAGACATTGCAACAGAGCTCCGCAGAAGTCAGCAAGGAAAAGATTGCACAGGGAATGAAAGAAACAGATCCGGGTGTATTTGCATCTGTTTTAACGGAAAGTGTGCAGAAGAGCATTGATAAGAACAGCTATGGAGATCCGGTGACAGTAACTGTAAAAGTGGAAAAGAATCATTCTGGGACGTATGAGCTGTCTGAAACCGAAAGAAACAAGCTGGAGACAGTGATGTTTCCAACAGAATAACTGAATATGGAAAAAGTGGACTGCCGGGGTAAAATCCTGGCAGTTTTTATATCAAAGTATGCAAGAGAAGCTGCCAGTGGCAGGGTCTCTGTATCGCCATGCGTTCGGAAGGAGCTGCCAGTGACAGCTCCTGTAGATGAAGGCTCTGAAAATGATTTAGAGAATGCAAGATAATTCCGAAGGAACGAAAGAAGGTGAAAAATTATTTGGATATTAACGGACTTAGAAGAAATGTCGAAAGATGTCGGATAATGCGAAAAATGACTGTTAAGTGACTGTTATATAACATAGTTTTGACAGCCTTTTTTTATATACTTTTCTTTGTGGTGTTTTAAGGAAAGGCATAGCAAGGAGAAGAATTATATTTGTATCAAAGAAAGTGCTTAAGACAACAAAATGGGAATAAAAAGCAAAGTGTTGTGATCGAACTGGTTGCAGCACTTTTTTATTCGACATTTTTCGAGAATCGTGGGACACCACATATCCGATCACCGCCATACTTCGATTTGATTTCTATACCAAAAATCAGATCGGAGGAAAGATAAATGGCTTATAACAAGACAAGTGAAGAACGAAAGTGGAATTATTGGAAAGAACAGGAAGAAAAGAAATTGCGTGAACTGGGAATGGAAGAAGAGAAGATCCAAAAGCTGCGCCAGATGGACCGGGAAGATTTTCTTGAAGAGCGCAGATACCGGGAACATCTGGATGAAACGATGCAGGATATGGATTCCATAAAAGAAAAGGACAGCGAGCTGTTTGCAAGGGATGTAAAGGAGCTTCTGGATCACATAGGTGATAAGCGAATCTATGAACTATTGAAAGAAACGGAGCATCAGACACTGGAAATCCTCTTACTCAGTACATGGGGATATTCTGGAAGAGAAGTTGCTAAGATTATGGGAATGGCAGAACAGACGATTTATACCAAAAGAAACCGTTTGAGAAAAAAATTAAAAAATTTATCAAAAATTGAATAATTATGGCGTTTTTCGTCGGCTATTTAATAGGCAGGTAAATTTTGCCAGTGTACTTTGACAACCTCATACCAGCATTACAGGTACGTTCCCGTAAGTAGAAGCGTGGCAGGAAGACGCGAGGACAGATGAAAAGGGCATGGAAGAAATTAGACCAGAAAGTGAGAGGCAGAGTTCTTTTGTGGCGTTTTCGTTTCGAGCGAATCATCTTTAACTAAAACAAGATCATGGCGGTCTTTTGCGAAGATCACTTACGAGGGGATAATGATACATAGGAACTGCCAGTGAGCAGAGGATGGACTTTGGGTTGTAATCAGCAAGACCTTTAGAAAATCCGTGAGCGGTGCAATGCCAAGCATCCGCCTGTAATGTTCCCGTAAGGCAATGGGGGAGTCGAGGACAAATACAACGCCAAAAATCAAAAGTATAAGAAATCAAGGAAGAATGTGTCGTTGATATCAGATACATACGGCTGTAGGGAGAAATCCTTTACAGCCGTATTGATGTGATATCAGCACGCATATCAGGTAACAAATTATGTATTACACAAAAGAATATTTAAAAAGAGCGCATCGTGAAATTGATACAATTTTCCGGGTACTGTTTCCGGAGCATGGAATGGCAGTAAGGGAAGAACAGATTATGTTATGCCACGAAATGCTGGATAACCTGCTGGGAAGAAACATAGCACTGTGTGACGCGGGTGTCGGTATCGGCAAGACGTATGCCTATCTGGTGGCCTGTGTTCTGATGAGAAAATATTCTCTCCTTGCAGAAGGATGTTCCCCTTATGAGTAGCGTCCGGTCGTGATATCCACTTCCAGCATTACACTCCAGGAAGCAATTCTTACGGAATATATCCCTTTTCTCTCCCGGATTCTTCAGGAGAACGGGACGATTCAGGCCCCTATTAAAGCTGTGATACGAAAAGGGAAAGAGCATTTTGTCTGCGATGAGAGGTTGGAGCACCGAATCGTTGCAATCGAAGAAAAAAACAAAAATGCGTTGCAGAAAGAAGCTCTGCTGTCGTTGAAAGAACATTATGATATGGACGAAGTGTCCAACTTAAGTGGGTTTGACAGAAGGATGGTGAGTGTACCGAAGTTCTGTTCGGGAGACTGCCCGAAAAGAGGTTCGTGCAGGTATCAGCAGTATCTGGAACATTCCAGAGATGATGAAATGTTCATCCAGATCTGCAACCATAATTATCTGCTGGCAGATGGCTATCACAGACTGCAGGATTACCGCCCGTTATTAAAAGACTATCGGGCATTGATTGTAGATGAAGCACACAAGCTGCCAGATGCGGCAAAGCAGATGTTCGGGAAGAGCCTCTGTTATGACGATATCCGGGAAATCTGCTTTTATCTAGGGAAAGAGTACCAAGGACCGGAGATAAGGAAATTGTCCGGCACGATCCGGATGGTGCTGGACATTATAGGAGAAAACCACAGAACCAGATATGGGATAAAAGAAGAATTCCACATGACAGAAGAGTGTGCAATGTATTTATATGAGGGGATACAGACCATGAATAAGATCATAGAAAAATTAGAAAAGAAGATTCCGAAGTGGATCAGAAACAAGCTGGAAGAAACCAGAAGTGTGTTGGAATGCTTTTTCCATCAGGATAAGAAGTATGTACTGCATCTGAAGCAGGACCATGATCACAGGATTATATTGTGTGCATCCAGCAGACGGATTCCACAGTATCTGGACCAGATGTTATGGAGCAGAGGAATGGGAGCGATTCTTACAAGCGGAACTTTAAAAACCGGACAGGGATTTTCCCATATTCGGAAGATGACAGGACTACAGGGAGTACGGAGAGTCCGGGAATATGTGGCAGACTCCCCGTTTGAATATCAGAAGAACTGTCTGTTATATCTGCCAAAGAATTTGAAAAAATGCAGAAGAGGAAGTCAGGAAGAGGCAGAGATGATAGCAGGACATATCCATTCACTGATCTGTTCGACTTACGGGCATACGCTGGTGCTGTTTACATCTTATCATTTGATGGGAAACGTTTACCAGATGTTAAGGGATGAAATTCCGTTCCCGATGATAGAGGTGTGGAGACATTCACCGGAAGAGATCACAAGATTTAAACAGATGGACAATGCTGTCCTTTTTGCAGCCGGCTCCTGTTGGGAAGGAGTAGACTTCCCTGGAGATATGGTATCTTCGCTGATTATAGTAAAACTGCCTTTTGCTGTTCCTGATCCCATCAGCGAAGCACAGAAGAAGGAATATGCCAGCCTGAAAGATTATATTCAGGCAGTGATTGTTCCAGACATGCAGAAAAAACTAAGACAGGGATTCGGACGGGCGCTCCGCACCGAGACAGATACTTGTGTCGTGTCCATTTTAGACGAGCGTGCAGGAGAAGGCGGCAGGTATCATGAGGAAGTGATGTGTGCGCTTCCAAGCTGCAAGATGGCAAAAGACATCAAGGATATCCAGCACTTTATCCGAAACCGGAAAGGCGTGGAATACTACCTGTAACCGTTCGTGGTTCTGCTACAGGAAAAGCAGATTTTGCACGAAAAGTTTGGTGGTATTTCAAGGGCGTTTTCGGTGGGATTGTTGGTATTGATGAATAGCTATTTCGGCATGAAGTGGGTATACTGTGTATAGCGTTAGAGGAAAGGAGGCAGCTTATGATATACAAGGTGGAAACGATAAAAGATGGAACAGAAAAATATTTTTTCATCAGAAATCTGGAAACAATGAGTATTGAAGAACTGCCAAGTAAATATCTAATGCATAAGATTAAATGTAAACGTTCACCAAATACAGTGAAACGCACAGCATTTTCAATCTGCTATTATATGAAATATATGGCAGAGAAAGAAATGGAACTCACAGAAGTCTATCAGTTAGATTATGAAAAACAGACAGAACACTTTGTGGAATTTTTATACTGGCTTAAAGCCGGAAACCATACAGAGCAAACGGCTGGAGAAAAGAAGTGTCCGAATGAAGGAACCTGCAACGCATACTTAAAAGATGTGTTCAGGTTCTATTTATTTATAGAGGCAGAATATGAACAGTACGGAAGTCTCAAAACCTTATCGTATAACCAGATTATAGCGGTTAATCAGGTGGGAGTAAAAAAGGTACTGCGGAATCATTCTTTTAAAGCCTATCTGAAGGAAGAGGAACATCGTGGGAGAACAGCAAAAGAAAATCAGATTATTACAATTTTACAGGCCTGTACGAACCGAAGAGATCAGCTTCTGTTACTTATGTTAGCAGAAACCGGATACAGAATTGGGGAACTACTGGGAGTAAAATATGTCAAAGATATTGATTATAGGAATCACATGATAAGGGTATGCTTCCGGGAAGATAATGAAAATGAAGCGAGAGCCAAAAATGCGGAATACAGAAGTGCCAAGATAAGTAATGATACGTTTGAATTTCTCATGGATTATCTGGCAAAATATCGGAAAATCCTGCAACATCAGGATTACCTGTTTGTGAATATCATGGGTGAGAACATTGGAAAGCCATTAAGAGTGGACAGTGTATATGATATGTTGGACCGAATGGAAAAGAAAACCGGAGTTAAAATCACACCCCACATGTTACGTCACTATTTTGCAAATATGCGAAGGAGTGCCGGATGGCAACTGGAGATGATCAGTCAGGCACTGGGACACAAGCATCTGGACACTACGATAAAGTATCTGAACTGGCTGGATGACGAGCTGATAGAGGCAAGCAATGAGTTTTATGAACAGCATGCTGCCATTTACGGAGCAAACCGTCTGCTGGAATAGGAGGTGTGAAAAATGCCTGTATATTTATTACAGCAGGCAGAACACAGGACTGAATATCACGAGGACATTGAAAAGAAGAAACAGGAACTATATGCAGAGATCGACTCTTTTCAAATAAAAAGAAAAACACAAATAAACTTTCTTAAACGATACCTGACAGAAAATGGTATTTTACGTTTAGAAGAAATGAATTGTGCACTTCGTCAAGATTATGAAACATATTTGCAGAAAAATATAACAGCTAAACGTGTGCGTGAATATGTACGAGTTTTCGACTTAGTGAAGCAATATGATATTGCTAAACAGATAACAACACTTTGTGGGATTCAAAAATATAAATGGGCATACAAAAATGAAAAAATGTGTCTGCTATATCATCCGAATTCGAAAATTGTAGCAAAGTTTATTGGGACGAAAACTACAGAAATATTAATATGGGATTTTGAAAAAAAATGTTCCGAGATATTAAAAAAGCAAATTTTTGACTCTTTAAACCAAATTATTGTTTCATATGAAGGGTTAAAAGAGGAGAAGGAAATTATAAGAAATAATCTTAATGCTTTAAAAAGATTTTACGATTTTTGTTATGAACAAAAAATAGAGGATATTTCATTATTGGAATTGCATCAAATAGAACAGTTTTTACAAACAGTGGCAGAACGAAGTAAAAAAATAAAGAGTTATGCATCTGCAATAATAGCAAAATGTAGAAAATTAGCCTTTGTGCAGACTGAAAAAATAAACTGGAAATCAACGGTCTGGTATCTGGAACGCTTTCAGTTTTCAGATAAAAGAGCAGATAAAAGTAAATCACATGAAAGTTTTTCCTTTATGGAAGTGAGAAAAGAGAGAAACCGTGAATATTTTCAAGCATACATGAAATATGAATTTGGAATAACTGGAGAAGCAGTCAGTACAATTTTTCAAAGAGGCGGTAAAATCAAAGAATTTATTATCTTTTTAGAGAAAAATGACCTTTTGGTAACAAACTGTGATGCAATGCTGCTAAAAAAATATATGATAAGCTTGGAAGA
>ERZ870052.687-NODE-687-length-12971-cov-8.577943_pt1 | contig 12971 bp, 14 predicted proteins | sample MGYA00520889_ERZ870052 | MGnify/ENA primary metagenome ERZ870052 (study PRJEB32232, sample SAMN07284988) | human gut metagenome | biome: human-associated habitat; material: feces | host: Homo sapiens | place: Tanzania | collected 2014-08-14 ...
AAAACAAAAAAGCCATGAAATCTTTCGATTTCACGGCATTTTCTGGTGCGATGGAAGGGACTCGAACCCCCGGCCTACTGATTCGTAGAGGGCCTTTATATGAGTTTCGGCGTTTTCGGTCATTGCAGTTTATATAGATTCATCGTTGTTTTTGTGCTTGTTTGTGCATGGCTATTTCACTTCTTTTCGATTCGATAAGGCACAAATAAGGCACATTCCAGAGGGCATATAATCCCATAAAACGGACGCTATGAAGAACGCAAAAAAGTTGATGGCTCACGAGGGCGGCAGAAACGCCCCTGTGAGCCATCTTTTGTTATGCGTGGGACTTTTCCTTGATACGGCTGAAAACGTCCGTCAGCGCGTCCGCTGCCGCCGCATCACTGGAACGGATGAACCCGGCGTAAATATCCGTGGTGGTGCTGGTCTTTGCGTGACCCAGACGGCCCGAAACCGTTGTGACCGGCACGTGGGCCGCTATCAGCAAGCTGGCGTTGGTGTGGCGCAGGCTGTGGAAGTGTACCGCCGGGAGATCATGGGCGGCCAGAAAGCCCGGAAACCAGCTTGTAACCGCGTTGGGGTCGAACGGCTGACCGTTCCAGCGGGTGAACAGCAGGTCATTGTCCACCGTCTTGCCGTTCTCGATCTCCACCCGGCGCACCCACTCGGAACCGACCTTGAACCGTTCGGCCTTTTGGTGCTGGCGGTACTCCCGCAGCAGCTGCACACACTCCGGGCCTATCTTGATGCACCGCCGGGAGCGTTTTGTCTTGGGTGCTGTGAATACCGTGCCGCGCCCGGCGATGTTCTGAACCGTCCTGTTGATGGAGATCACTCCCGTTCCTGTGGCATCATCAAACGCAATATCTGACCAGCGCAGAGCGCATATCTCGCCCCGGCGGGCACCTGTGAGCAAGGCCAGCTGTGTGATAACGCTGTACTGCGCTGGCGCGTCCTGCAGGGCTTCCAGCAGCTTTGCAACGTCCTCTTCCTGTAAGGCTTCCACTTCGATTTCTGCCGCTTTGGGGGCTTCTGTACGCCGACAGGGGTTTTCATCAATCAGCTGCCACTTGACCGCCTTTTCAAACACACTGGACAGGAAGCGGTGATAGTGCAGCTGCGTGTTGCCGCCCAGCTTACCGTCCGCCCTGACGTTCTCGGTGAACGCTTTGGACAGAGGCAGCCCGGCGGCATCGGCTACTTTCTCGGCAGTCTTATGGCTGACCGGCTTGCCGCTGCACAGCCCCCGCATGGTTTCCTCGCCCACCCCGGCGGCTTCCCGGATCCTTGCCCGCTGACCTCTCGGCAGCAGCTTCAGCAGGGCCGCCGTTGCGGTATAGGTGGAATCCTGCCGCACTCCACCCTCTGACAGATTCGCATAGAACGCCATAAGGTGCGCCGGGCGTATCTGGTTAACCTTCATGTGACCCAGAGCCGCTGACACCCGCGGCACAAGCTTCCTGTATTCGGTGGCCGTCTTGGGCTTCAGCTGGCGGTCTGCGTACTCTGTGAACCATCGCTCTATCAGGTCATCCAGCTTCATGGACGCATCCAGTGAAATGCCGCTGTGTACTTCCTGTTCAAAGGCATCCGCCTGACGCTGCAGCTCCTTTTCCAGCCTCTTCCCGGTCAAGCCCGGCGGGGGAGTGAAGGTGCGATTTACCATCACCTGACGGCCCTGCCTGTCGTAGCCATTGGAAACCCGGATGCAGTAGGAGCAAGTGCCGTCCTTCTTCATTCGCTTTACGATCTTCGCCATTCTTACACACTCCTTTACAAAAAATTCAATTCACGGAAATTTTACATTTTAGAAAATCAACTACTAAGTCTGTAAACTTTTGATACAAAATTCCATGTTCTTGGGTGGAATGATGTCAAGCACTTCAAAAAAAGCAAAAAACGTCTAAAAACACCACAAAACGTGTCAACACATCTGAAAACATCTCATAAACTAACAAACATAAACTAACAAACGCAACTCTCGATTTTTTGTGAAAAAATATTACAATTCATATTTTTTTAGAAATTAGGAAATCGTCTACTAGTCCTGTTGACCGTTTCTGCGAGTTGTGGCATCATGTAGGCACAACAACCGCAACAAAAATTGTTTGCAGTTTTAGCATACCACGTTGAGAACATCTACACAAGAGAGAAAGGAAAAATCATGAACATTTTATCCAGCAATTCAAAACCAAACCGCGATATTCGTCTTGCAGTTGCAGATGAGGGATTTTACCTTTGGCAGCTTGCGGCAGAACTGGGCATCACAGACGGAACCCTTTCAAAAAAACTTCGCCGTGAACTTTCAGAGAAGGAAAAGCAAGATTGCTTCGCCGCCATTGAGCGGATGAAAAAAGCTAGACAGAAGCCTAATCGAGCCTAACCATCAAGTCTTTCAGCTCACTCTTTAGGTGAATCAATTTCATCTATAATTTTGACGCGCAAAATCAGCAGCATTTCTCCATAAATCAGGTGGGCATCCCTCTGTAAATCTATTGCAATACAAGGTAATCCATTGCAAAGCATGACACTGGATATCACCAGATGACACTAGATGGATTTTGACGCAAAGGACTTACTTCCAACAAAGCTGCATAGCATCAACTTTTAATCAAATTTCTGCGGTATTGCAAAGTTTTTCGTTTTGTGCTTTACTGCTGACACATCAAAAACGATAGTTCAACAAATGACCTAAAGGGGGTTGAAAAATGGGTGATACTATTCGTTATCCCAACATGGGAACCGTCAAGAAGGCCGCTGAAATCTACGGCCTGTCACCGGCCTACATCCGTCGGCTGTGCAAGACGGGTAAAATCCGGTATGTGAACGCCGGGCACATGTGGCTGGTCAATCTGGACAGTCTGGCCCGGTACTTTGAGCAGGGAGACCCGGCGGAAAGTAGCCAGACCGTCGATGGCATCCGCCGGGTAGCGAGGTGACAGAAGTGAAGGGAAAAAGCCCTGAAACTATTGTTCTTCGTTTCGTATGGCTTGAAAGCCTGACGCAGGACTACACCAACGCGGAAATCGGGCAGATCGTCCGGGACTTGTACCATTATGCCAGCCAAAGCACGGAACCCCAGCAATATGCTGACCGTGGAATGCGTGGTCTGTGGCGTTCAATGAAGGATGGGGTGGATAAGGACTTTTCAAAATACCGTGAGAAGTCCCAAAAGAACTCTGATGCAGCTAAAGCGCGCTGGGAGAAACAAACGCAAAAAGATGATGTCTCTGCCGTGCAGACCGATGCAAACGCATTGTGTGAGATGCGGATGCATACAGTTGCATCCAACTGTATACATTCGCACCCTACAAATACAGATACAAGTACAGATACAGCTACAGTTACACCGGAAGTTCCAGCGACTGCCGCCGATTCTCGCACAGATTCAGACCTTGCCGAGATCGTGCAGCACTTCCAAGAGGTGATAGGCATCTTCCCACGTTCTGCACTGGACAAGCTGCAACGCTGGCGTGGTATCTACTCTGTGGAGATTATCCGAGCCGCGATTGATGAAGCCGCCGAGAACAACGTGCGCAAGTGGCGATACGTTGACGGCGTTTTGAAAGGCTGGCAGGCGGACGGGGTTCGCACTCTGGGAGATGTAGAAGCCCGCCGGGAAGCCCGGAAGAAGCCCGAACAGCCGCAGGAAAGGAAGTTTGAGGTGTTGACATGAACATCCACAAAGTACTGCTCGGCGCGCTGCTGATCAAGCCCGATCTTGCCCCCTACGCGCTGCCGGATCTGGAGATCGAACACTTCCCGGCAGACCTTCAGCCGGTGTTTGCGGCGCTGTCCGGTCTTTGGAACACAAAGGGCGAACTGGATGCAGTGGCAGCCTGTGCCCGCTACCCGGAGCAAAAAGCCGCTATTCTGGCATGTGTGCAGGAGTGCGAGGGCGAGTATATCGCCATAACCCGCGACCGCGTGGAAGAATGGACGCGGCTTATTCAGGAACAGGCCGCCCTGACACGATTTCAGGAACTGTCCATTCAGGCAGCAAGCAATCTGACCACCTTTGCAGACCTGCCCGACCTGTACAGCAAAATGGGCGAAGCCCTGACCCTTGACCGGGAAGAAGATGATTTTCGGCCTATCGGGACGTTGATAGATGACTACGTCCGCAGGCTGGACGAAACGCCGCAGTACATTCCCAGCGGCATCCCGGTGCTGGACAAGCACCTGCATCTTGCCCCGGGCAATTTGTTCATCATCGGCGGCCGACCGTCTGCCGGTAAAACCGCTCTGTCCCTGCAAATGGCCTGTGAGCAAGCCCGGCGTGGCTTCCGGGTGTGCTATTTCAGCCTTGAAACCGACCCGGACACCCTGACCGCCCGCGTCATTGCGAACCGTCTGGGCGTTCCGCTGGCAGATGTGAAAGCAAAGACCGTGCCGCAGTCTGACCTTGACGGTCTCGCAGAACTGCACAAGTTGCCGCTGTTCATCCGCTCTGCATCCGGCAAGAGTACGGGATGGGTCAAGGCACAGGCCCAACGGATGCAAGCACAGGTCGTTTTTATCGACTATTTGCAGCTACTCCGGCAGGCTGGCGCAAAAGATCGCTATACTGCCGTGACGCAGCTTTCAATGGATTTGCACGAACTGGCACAGACCACCGGCATCCTTGTGGTTGCGCTGGCTCAGCTGAGCCGCAATGCTGCACACGCATCCCCTAGCACCGCCGATCTGAAGGAATCCGGCCAGCTGGAGCAGGACGGAGACGCAATTTTGCTGCTGTCCAGCGATGGAGAGCAGTACAAATGCATCCTTGCAAAAAATAAGGAAGGCCGTGTGGGTGAAGTCCCCTTGACCTTCGACAAGACTCGCCAGCGCTTTCTTGCTCTCACAAGCGAATTGGAAAGAAAGGAGATGAACGCATGAAGCGCAATCCAAACCGCCTGCGCCGCCGGGAGCCGTACCATTACGATGCAGAAGGGACACTCTACATTGCCAGTATTCTATCCATTCTGCAGCACGGGCAAAGCATTCCTGTGAAAGTGTTACAGATGGTCTACCACATGCTGCTGCCATACGGCCCAAGTGGAGATACAAAGCGATGAACCGTAAAAACGAAAAAGCCGCCCTGCGTGTTACCAGCACACAGAGCAGCTCAGAGCGGGAAAGAATTGCAACGCCCTTCCCGCTCTCCATTTTACCACAACAAAAGCCAGAATGGAGGGGCAAACCGTGAAAATTTTTGATATTTTACCGCAAGGCGAGGAAAATGCGATACCCGGCAGCGAGATTGACCACTTGCTTGGCATTACACCGCGAGAGCGTCGCGCGCAGGCTTCCCGTGAGTTGGCGCAAGGTCTGATGACGTTATACACTTCGGAGCCGCCCGGCGGCTATTTCCGTCCGTCTGACGGCGAGAAGGGCCGCGCAGAGATTAAGCGCTTCAGAGAGCGTGAAGCAGCCAGGGCGCGGGCGATCACTGAAAAAGTGCGCGCTGCTGACGCTGTTTTGAAACAGTGCGACGGTCAGACGCTGCTTGAACCGCCGGTCGAAATCTGAATTTTTAGAAAACGGAGAGGAATTTGTATACACGGCTACGCGCGCGTGTATCGTGTCCATAAATTCCAGCCCGGCGGGTACATAAGGCCGTTGTCGCTCTGTGTGGCAGCGGCTTTTTTCTGTGTCGGTGTCGTAAAACGCGAGGGGATCTGCTGAAGATGGGGTAGCAAAACGTTACCCCATCGAGTAGCACTCTCTCCCTACGAGTGGAAAGGTATGCTCAATTTTGAGCGCACCTTTCGGCACATCTGCCGATACTAAATTTTAGTAAGCGATTTTCCCCGACTTTACGTGAACGCATCGACACTCGTGTCGATGGCGTGCACACGTCTGTGCACATTTCCCAGCTTGTTGGGAAAATCCTTCGTCACGAGTGGCAGCGTCGCAGCATATTGCGATGGTTTTTTCGGTTTTTCGGAAAAACTCACGGTGCACATTTTTGATCTCCGTCCCCACAAGTGGGTATGCCTAAAAATGGGCACCCCCGCAACGGCCTGAATCCGGGTGAGGTCGCATTGACCGACCCCATAGCTTAAAATGGGGTCGGTTGAGGTGGACACCCTTTGGCAGCTGAATTTTCAGCCGCCGGTTTATATCCTGCTGCTTCCCGGCGGTGCGTAGCAAAACGCTACACACCTCAGGGTCAGCAAATTGCCGGGGTAGACAGTACGCTGCTGGTACTCCGTGAAACAGGGAGTACCGATGTGCCTTGAAACAGAACGTACCTGCCGACAGTGGATCATCCACAAGGGGGCGGCGTTTTATCGCCACTTTAGTCTACGGCGTTTCACCGTATACCTGTGTAGGTGATTTTCCATCAGTGAGTAGGTCAACACCACCCCACCGTCCTATTTCAGAGCGTACGGTGCCCCAAAGCAAGGCACCCTTGCAAGGGGTGAACGAATCGTTACACCCCTCTGCCCAAATGGCAGTCCAGCCCGGCGGGGCATCGCGTTTCACGATAGCCCTAGACCCCGTTCCGTTTTGGAACCTTCATCTAGTGGCCGAAAATCAGGCCACCAAAGATCACAGCGCAGTTTTGCGCGCTAGTTTACAAGCTGCTGCATATCCGCCGGGGTCTCCTCATTTTTGAGGAAACCGGGGGTGCCCACGCTTTTGTGGAGACTTAGAGCATCACGGTGACGCCGCCGGGATGCTTTTCACTCAGACACAGCACAGAAAATAAACTTTCATTCGCTTTTTCCATGCATCCAAGTGTGATATAATAGGGATATAAACAGGACTTTTGCAGCGCTACCCGGATTGGCCGGACAATTTTGTCTCACCAATGAACCAGCGCAAATTTGAGCGGGTTGAAAGGGTGTGTCCAAAAATGGACAGCCCCCGGCGGTCTGCGCAGTAGGTGCCTAGAGCAGCCTCGTACCAAACGGTACACCCCAGAGCAAGCCTTTACGGCCTGCGGTTATTGGTTTCCGATTTTTGAGAAACCAATATTGGTCAAACACTTTTGTGCAACCAATGTTGGGTGCTCATTTTTGAGCAGGCAATCTCGCTTTCCAGATCTGGAAGGCAAACGGCAGACAATTTTGTCCACCGTGCAACGCGGTCAAAAATAGCCGGGTTCAAAACCACTCCCCTGCATTGGGGTTATGGTCAGGGCCGATTTTTCGGCTGTGCGGGGTCTGCGAAGTTTTGCGCACCCCCTACGTCGCAAAACGCGACACAGGGTAAGGGTGTCTGTCAAATGGACACCCCGGCGGAGAATACCGTCGTGGTTTGCGACACTATTTCGCGGATAACAAAAATAACAAAAATGTGACCTGTCGAATCAAAAAGGGCCGTAATCTGACTACGGCCCTTTTGCTCAAAAATGAGCGAAAGTACTATCTTCCAAAAATGGAAGATAGGTTTTGCTTCTCAGATTTGGGAAGCGAGAGAGCATGACCTTTTCCACACTTGTGTGGAATTTACGACAGAGCGAGCAAAAAAGCCATTACACAAAATTGTGCAAAAGGCTGTGCGGGCAGATATGCGCAAAACCACGCACATCTTTGGTCAGCACTGAAAATTCAGCTTTGATAGCCCCGGCGGTTTTTCCGATTTTTGAGAAAAACTCTTGAGGCAAGGGAGAGCGGAATTTTCCGCCGTCAAAATCTGGCAGCGCAATTTTGCGCCACGAAAAGGATGGCACAAAATCGTGCACTCCGATAAACAGACCTCCCCAATTTTGGGGCGATGTGTCCAGTTTTGGCTCGATCTATGCGCCGCCGGGGTGCTCAAAAAGCTATTGGACAAAATTGTCCAAAACCTCCAAGCGGCGGTGAAGCGGCGAAAAAGGGTCATTTTATGAACAAGTGATGAACAGGTGAAAACAGACCTTTTCGCGGTGGGTGCACGGTGGAAATACAACGAGCTTGTACAGGCGGTAAACAGGCGTTGAGCGGTGGACGAGCGGTGGAAACACAGTGTTTCCATACAGACCGTGAAGCGGCGGTGAAGCGGCGAAAAACGGGTGTTTTCGCAGTTCTGGGTTTACTCAAAATTGAGTAAAAGGTGGGTGGTAAATCGCCACCCACCTGCCCGTGAATGTGCGGATTTGTGCGGCATAAAAAAGAGAGCGTCAATGTGCGCGTTTGTGCGCACTAAAAAAGACGGGGTGTGTAGTTCGTTCACACAGCCACGCGCGCCCGCATATCGTGTCCATAAACTCGCATTTGGAACAAAAATGCACACAAAAAGGAAGGATGCAGCAATGGAACAGAAACAGGCAAAAAATGACCAGCAGGCCACAAACGCAGCCCTTGCCGCTCTGGCAGCCGCCGGGAATACCTTTGCTCTGGGCCAGCTGTGGGAAGTCAACAAGGGTTTTATTCGGCGGCAGCTGTGGCAGTGGTACGAAAAGAACAAGCCTGTTGCGGACAATGCGGGCCTGTCCTTTGAGGATTTGGTGCAGGAAGGGTATTTTGCGGTTGACTATGCCGCTACGCACTACAGCGCAGAACAGGGCTGTTTCACAACGTATCTGAGCTATGCGCTGCTGAAACAGATTCGCACTGCCACCTGTGGAGAGCACACACGAGGTGTTACCACTGAGGACGGGCGGCGCGTGGCCGTATCTGCAAACCTGTTGAATGAATGCAGCAGCCTTGACGTTCGCCTTGATGAAGCGGACGAAGGCAGCAGTACCAAAGGTGAAACCATCGAAGACCCTGCGGCTGCGCAGGCATTTCAGCAGGCAGAGGATGATATTTACACCGAAGAGTTGCACACAGCCCTTGAAACAGCTATGGAGCAGCACCTGACCGAGCGGGAAGCAACTGTTTTGCGTAGTCGGTACTATGACGAGAAAAGTCTCCGGGCCGTTGGCACAGAACTTGGTGTGCAGGCCGAGCGCGTACGTCAGATCGAGGTAAAAGCAATTCGCAAAATGGAAGGGCTGTCCTCTCTCCAACGCTGGCATGATGATGTTATCAGCACACGGGCATGGTGCGGAACCGGCTTTAGTGCATGGAAGGGGCGTGGTAGCGTGCAGGAGCGGTCTGTGGAATATTGGGAACGGCAGGTGCAGAAGTACGAAGCCCGCCTGCAGTCGTATGCAGAGAAGTACGGTTCTTCTTCCATCGCTTAAACCATACACCCCGCCGGGCGAGGTGTAACACACTAGACTTTGTTCCAAAGTCCGTGTGCCCTTCGGGAATTTGTAAACACGACACACACCCGCGCATATCGTGTGAAAAAACTCTGCCGCAAGCAGTGCTTTTGTACGCACAAAACCTTGCAAGCAATGTCTTTGTCTATACAAAGCGGTCTTGTTGGGCAGCATCCCAAACCCTTTGACTGTGCAGCACCCGCCGGGCGCAGCACTTCAGCTGGTTACCATCTCGGTGACGTCACCGAGATGTTTTTCACTGGCGGACACTTTTTGACATTGTAAAAAAGTAAGGCTCTCTATTCCAAAATAGAATAGGGAGCCTTACACTTATCACTTCTTCAATTTTTCTCTCTCACGTTCAAGTTGTTTGATGCTCTTCTCAGGCGTGGGAAGGTCTTCGGGCATTGTGCCGCCTAGATCCTTAATGGTTTGGCGCACTTTCTTTCCAACTTCCAGATGTGTACGGTTCGCAGCGGCTTTTCCGTGAATATTTTCCCGGCGGAGCTTTTCATCTGTCTGTGTGGCACGGAAAAGATTGGCAGCAAGTTCTGTACTGCCCATGTGATCAAGGATGTTCTGATTTTTCTTTAAGCCTTTTCGTGCTTTGATATCAGCAGCTTTCAAACCACCATACAAGCCCATATACCCATAGTTTTGGAATATTGCATACTCTTGTGGCGTTTCTACGCCAGCCATCTTCGCAGCATCTGCCAAAGATTTATTATGTTCAGTCATTTCATGGCGAATTGCAAGCCGCTTTTGATCTTCGGAAAGCTGATCGTAGTTTTCCACAAGCTCCTGCTGCCGCGTCTTTACCGCAAAATAGGTTTGACCAACCGCTATAACCTCTTTACGCGGGTCACCATTCATGACCGTAAGATAGCACGCATATCGAGAAAGTGTATAACTTGGGAATCCACGTTGTGCACCCAAACCTATTTCCACCATTTCGGTAGCGTCACCAAAATGATCCGCAATGTCATAACCGCTGTTCTTACAAGCGTCCATTGCCTTGAAGATACTTTGTTCAAAATTGCGGAAGTCCTTATATTCAAGAACTCTTGCAAGTTCTCTCGCATACCAGAACTCTTGCCCGTATTCGTTGATATGCTTGATACTCTCGAATGTCTGTTCACTGTATTTCTGAATGTCGGCCATTTTCACACTTCCTTCCCTGTGTTACAAACCCAGTAACTGGACTTTCTTGGCGTTGTACTCCGCTTCCGTAATTGCTCCCATATCCAGCAGCTGCTTAAACTTCAAAAGCTCGTCAGCAACGCTGGATGCAACCGGCGTGGCAGCCTGTGGCTTCTCCTGGCTGACTTTGCATCTCTTGAGAAAAGCGGTCATGCCGCCGGGATAAACCGTTGTCGGCAAGTTGCTTTCCCCAAGAGGAAGGACGAAGCGAATAGAGATATTTTCTTTGCTGTAGGCTTTGTGGGTTTCAGTTTTTGCGGTAGCAGCACCTACAATCGCACCCACAGGACCGGCAACGGCTGCACCGATTACGGCCCGGCCAATGCCGCCTTTGGTCTCTGTCACCGTCAAATCGTCTGGCGCGTCAGATTCGTAACCGGCAACTTCATCAAAGCTGTAGATCATGCGAGGGTCTTTATCACCACCGCGGTGTCCAAAGTAAAACAGCCGGTTGACCTTATCGATAGAGACAAAGAGCGCGTCACGGTCAAAGATAGAATCGGTCTCTTTAAATGTTCTGCGGCGGCTTTCCAGTGTAGTCCAGTAAGCTACAAGAACATCTGTCGGCTGCTTTGCTGCCCGGAATCCCAGTTTTGAAAAGAAGAAACTGCTACATCCGGCACAGATCAGACCATCAGCGCTTTTCTCACGGTTCAGCAGACCCAACTTGCCACCGCAGACAGGACAGGTATTTGCCATGATTACACCTCACTCTTTTCTGCTTCCCCGGCGGTGTCCTCTGTGGGCATATCCGATTCAAGCCGCTGCCGAATCGCTTCCACAATATAGGCGTTCAGGCTTTCGCCATTGGCATCTGCCGCCGCCTGAACTTCATCCTTTGTGGGGCTGGTTTCTTTTTTCAGTACGAGGTTCACTCGATCGTATGCCTTTGCGTTCCATTTATTGTTTGCCTTTGTTCTGGCTGTTCCCATACTAACACCTCTTTTTTACTCTATTATAGCGCATTCAATACACTTGCGCAAGTGTACAATTTGTACTTATGTAATGGTAATTTTTTGTACATTCTGTGTATTGAATGTACTTGCGCAATGATATATAATAAAGACACAGCAAGGGAAGCACGACCGGAAGGCAAGGGGCGAAGGATGTACCGGGAGCGCAAGAGCAGAACGCCAGCTAAGACAGTAACCCACTTCCTGATAAGCTGCATAAAAGAAAATGGCGCGGTGCCCATCGCCAAACAGCCACCACGCCAAACCCACAACAGGGTCAAGCCCATTATAACAAGGCTGACCCGCAAAGTAAAGCGGAGGTCTTAAAATGAAATACAATCTTTCCGAGATCATGCACAAGGCGTGGAAGCTGTACCGCAAGGGCGTGGGCAGCTTTGCCGAAGCCCTGCACCGGGCATGGAACAGCGCAAAGGCCGCCCCGGTCAACGCCCAGCGCATTGAGGAAGCCCAGCAGACCGCCGGGATCACCGAGCCAGTGAACACTTGGGCAGGCTGGAAGGCCGCCGGGCACATGGTAGAGCACGGCGCAAAAGCCCTGTTTCAGGCGGTGCTTATCCACAGCAGCAAGGGTGACGGCCAAACCTACCGCGCATCGTTCTTCGGCGCTTCTCAGGTGAAGCCACTGGCGGCACAGTAACATGATTAGAAAGGCCCGGCGGGAGTCACCAAAACGGTGACACCTTGCCGCAGGGAACAGACATAAGGAGGAAATCACAATGAACGACATTCGAGCAATGATTCGGGAGCGCGGTTTGAAGCAGGAGTGCGTGGCAAGAGCACTGCAAATCACCACCAACACGCTGAGCAAGAAGCTGAATGGTGAAGCCGAGTTTCGTCTGTGCGAAGCCAAAACGCTGGCAACCCTGCTTGATACCAGCGTGGATGCCCTGTTCTTTGGCGATCTGGGCGACCAGAAGGAGAACACCATCGACGCGATCAACACCCGGTTGCAGAAGGCCGCACCGGACAAGGTGCAGCTGGTGTGGATCTTCGCAAGCGGCATTATCAAGGTTTGAGGGGAGTGTAAAGCAATGATTCTGACCACAAAGCAAGTGGAAGCACTGGATGTAGGCACTACAATGGGCCGTCTGGCTGACCTGAAGAATCTTCTTTTTATCATGGACAGCTGGATGTGCATCCGCGGTAAAGTGGATGAACTCAAACGGGAAACCGATTGCAGCGAGTACGATTTGGAAGCACTCTGGCGTGAGTTGCCCATGTACTATACGCTTCTGTGGAGCATCATTGAAGCTATTGACAAGTCGCAAGCTGAACTGCTGGACACAGCAAAGACGCTGGATGCACTGAACATCTTGAAAGGGCACTGAACCCCATATAGCACAAGAGCCCGCCCGGCTACACACCGGACAGGCTTTTTGCTATCAAACAGGCGGTAAACAGGCACAAAACCGCCCCGCCGGGCATCCAACACAAGGCACTCTGTAAGGCACACGGCAAGGCATTTTTTGAGCCGCAAGGCGCAAATAAGGCACATTCCAGCCGTTTCGGGGCAGTTATAAAGCAAGAAATCCCACGATTTACACCGTATTTTCAACGGTCAATCGTGGGATTTTACTTGGTGCGATGGAAGGGACTCGAACCCCCGGCCTACTGATTCGTAGTCAGTCACTCTATCCAGCTGAGCTACCAACGCATACGTTCCGTTCGGAACA
>ERZ870052.690-NODE-690-length-12950-cov-4.127554_pt1 | contig 12950 bp, 10 predicted proteins | sample MGYA00520889_ERZ870052 | MGnify/ENA primary metagenome ERZ870052 (study PRJEB32232, sample SAMN07284988) | human gut metagenome | biome: human-associated habitat; material: feces | host: Homo sapiens | place: Tanzania | collected 2014-08-14 ...
CCGCATTTAAAAGGACTTTCATTGCTTTTGCAATACCTTCACACTGTGCCTTATGAAAAGCAAAGACACCGAGAATATTGTGTGAAGCAATCACTCTGGATATTTTATCTTTATCGGCACCTTCATCATCATATTCAATATGCTGACAAATCCAGTCATGGATCCGAAGTTCCTTTTCGTAATCACTACATTCTAACAGTTTTAAATATCCAACAAGTTCATTTACCACTTTTTCAATTTTTCGATTATACTCTTTTACTTTTTCTTTTGAAAAGAAATATTGCGGACAAATAGCATTATTTCCAAAGCAGTCTTTCGCTGTACTACAGGTTGTTTGATTCAAAAAATAAATAAGCGGATTATCTCTTGTCATTGCCATAAAGATACGTTCAAAACTGTCCCTACTAAATTCTCCACGTACAGGAATTGGAATAATCTTTTGATGTGACATTACACCTTTGTAAAATGCCTTATAGATCGCCTGCTCTTGTTTATTCAGTTGATGATAATAATAGCGATCTACAATCATTTCCTGTGACTCCCTTACTCTCCTGTAAAATACACCATAACAACTGTAATATCATCTCCACACCCCAGCTCACTGGTCTCCGTCAACCAGTTATTCAGATTTTCCAGTACTGTCTCTGCTCCATGCTCTTGAAGCATCTGCAGATAGTCTTTACATGTTTTCTGGTACTCTTCATCCGACGTATAACTATTGGCAAATCCATCTGTAGAAAGGATATACATATATGGCTCTTCACTTTCCATTTCCCGTCTCCGCACCGATGCCACGGCTTTTCTCCAGGCATCTGGTTTTGACAGGGAATGCGTTTCTGTTCCAAGGAATTTCTCCGGTTCTACCAGTGGTTCGACTTCTTCTTTTGTCACAACACTGATATCCCCGTCTCCAATCTGGAAGGAAAATACAAAGCTGTCAGTCACCAGCATTCCCAGTAGCGTCGTTCCATACAGAGAAAATACGGATGGCCACTTAATATTTCCATCTTCATCGGTCATTCCATCTACTTTATTTTTATAAAAAGACTGTTTCACCCTTGCCTGCCACTCTTCACATACATCCTGGGCAAAACGCATATCACCTTCCCGGTTAAGAAACGTGATCAGATTAGAAAGTCCTATTTCGTCTTCTCCATAGACTTTCAGATAGTTCTTCATGACTTCATAGAAAGAATTAACAGCAATCATGGAACCTCTGTCACTTCTGGGACATTTGGAACTTCCATGTCCGTCTGCAACTGCAATGATCGCAATTTTATCTGAAATCTCTACGATTCGTTTATTATCCTGGCAAGGCATTTGGTTTCTTACGTGAGTCGCACCCTTGACGATTCCGTCACATATATAGCGTTTCATCCGACTCCTCCTCTTCTTACCAGACAGCTCCTTCATCGAAATCATCTGGATTTGGAATATTACTCATATCAAGTACCAGCGGTGCCCCGTTGTTTGCCGGTGCAAATGGATCATCTGCCGGCACAGATGCTGCTACGGAAGCTCCTGATGCAGATGCAGGTGTAGATGCTGCAACTGAATTCATCGGCTTGCTTGATGGTGCTGATACCATAGAAGCTGTCGTAGATGCCCATTTAATCATTTTTGCAAGAGCTGTTGCATTGTTCGCCTGCAGAACAAGCTCTTTGTTTCCGGCAAATTCAATCAACACTTCATCATCTGCGTCCTGTCCAATAGAAATTGCAATCTTTACTGCTTTACGGAACCAAGGAAGTTTTTTCAGCTTCTCCATGCTCTTTTTATAATCATCTGTCGGCTGTCCATCTGAAAGAAGCACAATAACCGGCGGTAATGCTCTCTCCGGCATTGGCGGAATACTTAACTGTGCTGCCAAAAGATCAAATGCTTTTCCAAGTTCTGTCAGTCCATTGGCATCCATATCTTCCCATCCATAGTCCTCTACTGGCACCGGACTGGATGTGATCCAGCTTGCTCCTGATGAGAACTGTAATGCACGAATCAGAAGCTGTGCATTTGGATTATTGTCTGCTGCTGAGCGCATTTCCGGTATGCACTCCTGAATGGTATTGTTTACGATTCCAATCTTCTCTCCATACATAGATCCGGAACAATCTACTACCCAAAAGAAATGAATCGGTCTTGTTGCTAACTCTCCACCTGGTCTTTGTAATACTTCCATGGTAAATCCCTCCCACATGTGCTTTTATTATTTTCTCAATCCTTATTTGAACTCCCCTGTTGATTCAGGGAATAAAATCTTTACACCTTTTGCAATTCCAGCTGTTCTTCCTGGAGCAACTGGTATCTGTGTGCCATCTGCTTTCTGATACGTCCAGTTCACCTTGTCCTCATTCCGGATTCCCCAAAGTGCTGGGTTCTTTGAATTCTGAACGACAGAACCCACTACGGTATCCATATCAAAATCATCGTAAACATGATGATGTAACAGCTTCGTATTCTGGTTTAACAGCACCAGATTCTTTCCAATGATAATCTTGTTTGGTATCTGTACTGTCTTTCCACAGTTCCAACAGGTATGTGCCACACCCTTTGCTTCCAGATCCTCATCATAGAAAAGCTGAGCACCGCAGGAACACTGTAACATTCCGCTCATCATGTTAGAGAATAACGTCATCCATTCCGGCTCCGTAATACGTTTGCTCGGCTCATTCAGTCCGACTGTAAATGCTTTGGTAAACATCTGACGCAATTTTTCCGGATACAGCGGCCAGTAAATCGTTGCATTATCATGGATTCCTTTTACCGGTCTGTTCGTTTTATTATTCGGATCAAAGATAAACACTGGATCTGTGCCATACAACTTCACTCTTGCTGCCATATCCATACAACGAATACTTGCTTCCAGCTTTCCTTCCAGTGGATGATTCACCATAAAAAGATAGAACAACAGCACGGAAAGTGAATATCGGTCTGTATCTTTAGATGGTCGTTTTTCTCCTCTTACAATCTCTGGCGCCATAAATCCCGGCGTACCAAGAACTCCACCCGGCTTGCTGTTATCAAAAGACACGTTGTCATTATCACAGATCAGCACATCTCCATTATCTGGATTAAAGAACAGATTCCCAAAAGAAATATCCTGATACTTTGCACCCATAGCGTGTAGTTTCTGATATCCTCTGGTCAGATTAAAAGCAGTTCTGCAGAGGGTATAAAAAGATGGATTCACACGTTTCTTCATCAGATCTACGATACTCTTATAATTTTTCGGTCGAAGAGGCATGATATAACCATACAGATCACTTTTCGCTGGCACAATCAATTCCATAGGCCAGAGAAAACTTTCATCCGGTGAACCTTTTGCGATAATCGCTTCCAAAATCTTTTTCTGACGCTCAGTGGCACTGCCCTTAAAATACCATTTCAATGCATAATGATTACCGCCACATTTCACATCATAGACTTCTCCCTGTCCACCGGCTCCCAGGAGACTGACTACCTCATACTTATTTCCACTCTCCGAAGTGAGAATCGTTCCATTTTTTAACTGTCCTTCCATTACGGTACCTGCCTCCTTTGTTTGATCAACTGCAATACCTGATTCACTACACTTCCATCTGCCACGATCATGCAATAGGATTTATTTCCAAACTGCATCTCGCAGGCATTGCTATATGGGGTAATTGCAGTCAGATAACGATAGGTCTTGTCAAATCCCCATTCCGTTGCCTGAAACACAATCCTTTGATTCGTTATGTATAAGATTCCCCTGTGCTGCACAAGTTCTGTATGCTCTACCGTTCTTCCTCTTCCGGAACTCCATCTGGTTCCCTCAAATAATCCTGGAGCACTTCCACCCACATGACGAAACTCTTTCACTGTCTTCTGTTCCATATTGATTGCCTTATCAATAAAATGGATCTTTTCTCCACGTTTCAGGAACAATTTGTCTGTATTTAAAATTGGAAGTCTGCCAGCAATAATTTCCTGCCTTGCAGCATCCGGCAAAATTGTTGTCACCGTAGGAATCTGGTTCCGATTTCCAAATAGTGCATCAAAAAGTCCCATCCTCTCACCTCTTTACCCAGTCAATATACCGTAAATCTTCTCTTTCGTTGTCGCATAGCAGGCGACAATCTGAAACCCACGCTATACCAGCTGATATTTAAATTTGTTCTTCCTTGCATATTCTTCTGCATAAGAGCCAAAAGAACATTGAATAATAAACTGCTTATCAGTATTAGTAAAGGCATCCTGTCCAATCTGCTTTACACTGTCTGGAATCACAATAAAATCTAAGGAACTGCAACCGAAAAATGCACGTTCACCGATAGCTCCCAGTTTTTCATGTAATTCCACTTTTTTCAGATTGGTACAGCCTTCAAACATGTGATCTGGGAGTCTTCCTATATTCTCTGGAATCGTCACATGCTCCATTGACTGACAATCTGCCACCAGTCCATCGCCTAACCAGAACACGCTTTTAGGAATCTCAATGGTACGCAAGCCTGTTCCCTTCAATGCACCATCTCCGATTGTCTTCAATGCCATCGGCAATGAGATTGATTTAAGGCTACTACAGTTTTCAAAGGCTGAATCTTCAATCTCCTCAATACTGATTGGTAATACTACCTGATGCAATTTATTACAGCCTGAAAAAGCATTTCGTCCAATATACGCTATTCCTTCTGTCAGAATGGCTTCCTCTGTCGGAGAATTACTGAAGCTGTCATCTGCAATCTCCACTACCGGCGTATTCCCGGATCTGTTCTGGAAAATAATCGTCTTATTCTTATCCCCACGGAATCCAGTTACTGCAAGACCTTTTCCCCTGCGGCTTTTCTCATATGTAAAAAGATCTCCATAAGATCTGCTAGAAGATAACTGTTCTCTCTGAATTGCCGGTCCGCTTCCCTCCTTTTGAATGAAAATATCGCAGGCTTTTCCAAGAACTTTTCCTCCATAGCAGGAACACCACACCGATACGATCCAGTCTGCATTGACACGACTCATGCCAAAATCATCCATCAGTTGTTTCACATAGCGGAAAGCAAAGGTATTATTGATATGGGATGCACTCTGAATATCCTGTGCAATTCCCATGTTATATGCCATCAGCAGTAGATTGACATTCTTCGCCTGATCTGGAAATAAGTCTTTTACCAATGCGGTAAATTTCTTTCTATCGTCCAGAGATGCCTGGTGCTGCCGTAACATCTCTTCAAAATCCTGTTCAAAAATAACCCATCACCTTCTTATCTGCTTTTGTACTATTCTCAAATCTTATTCCACACCAAGTGCTTTAAATACTGCTTCTTCTGCAGAGGAATAGAAAATCAGACTAAATGCACCAACCAAATCTGATGGTACAGTGCCCAGATCTCCTGCTGACGTAATTGGAAGTAATACCTTCTTCGCTCCACTATCCAGACATACCTGCAGAGTACTTGCCAGTTCATCTACTTTAATCAAGGTACCACCAATACTGATTTCGCCAAGAATTGCAAGGCTGTTCAACGGTGTCTTTCCAAGTGCTGCGGAACAAATCGCAATCAATGTCGGCAATGCCAGATTTCCTGTCATTCCAATGCCCTGCATATCCTGATAATTGATAATATAGTCCTTTGTAGAGGTACTGATCTGACCGGAAATACGATTTCCATTCGCTTTCAAATAATTAAACGCTGTATTGGTTGCTTCTTTCGGCTCTTTTCCTGATCCAATACCAGTGCAAGTCAGCTTTCCATTGCCAGGCATCATCTGAGTTTCCAGCATATAACAACCGATCATACCTGTCTTTGATTTGGAAACGGTATAAACAGATCCTGGTTTTCCCATGCCTTCTGGAATTAGCTTGCCGCCACCCTGCTCAGGAACGGAAACGTAATGCTCCTCAAAGCTGTCATTATCTGTATAAGAGAAGTTCACATCATAGAACTCCATACCGCCGATCTTCTTCAACTGTTCTTTTACTCTGCGACGAAGTTCCAGTGAAATCTCCACAATCTCACGTAATTCTTCTTTTGTTACTTCTCCATCCGGATACAACAGTTTTGTAAATCCAGAAATCATCTTACGAACTGCAATGGTATCACGCTGATTCAGGTTGTTTCCAAGACGGAAATACTTGTCCATCAGGTCACTGTAGCTGTCCTTACGAAGTTCACGCATAAACTCTGACAGATAATCTGTGATAAATCCATAATCATTGGTGAAAGAATCTGGTCTGTATTTCGGGATCTCCCAGCCTGGAATATAGCAATGCATACGATCCAGGAATGCGGTGTCAGTTCCCATTTCCGGTGGAAATGGATCAAATAAGCTGGATGTCTTCAAAAGGGTATCTACACTCTGATTGATATTTCCTACGAATACCATGGAAGCCTTTGCCTGAATCTCTGCCTTTCCTCGTGAAAATGCTCCGGATGCCATATATCCCTTCATGATCTGGATACCATCTTTATCCTTGAATTTAATGCCGGCAACCTCATCAAAAGCTACACAGTCCCACATACCTACAAGTCCTACTGTATGGTTGGACATGTTATAGAAGAGGTTGGCAACCGTTGTCTGTCCACCGGCAACTAGAATACTATTCGGCGAAATCTGCTCATATATGTAAGATTTACCCGTAGAACGTGGTCCCAGCTCGCAAAGGTTGAAATTATTCTCTACCAGCGGAATCATACGTGCAATCAACAGCCATTTTGCTCTCTCACTGAAACTTTCCGGCTCCAAACCCGTAGAACGAAGCAGGATATCCATCCATTCCTCTTTTGTAAATGCTTTTCTTCCATTTCTTACTTCATCCATATCTACATGCGGCATCTGGATTGGTGTCAGCTTACGGATACGGATTGGCTGTGTATTCTTCTTATCTTCCTCTATAAACTCATACTCCATCTGCAGGATACACCAGATACCACCACAGAGCAGACGGTCATAGTCTTTCACATAATCCGAATGAATTGGAATCCCTTTCACACCCAGATTAGAGAATGTAGCTTCGTAGCGGTCTTCCTTTGTATTCAATACAACCGTGATACGGTCAATTACTGTATAGCTGCCTCTTTCACGCAAAAGAGAGAGAATCTTCTGTGCCTCATCCGGACGCACATAATTATCTCTCAAAATACGCTTTACGTTCTCTACTCCCTCTTCAATAATCTCTTCGTCATCGGAATTGCAGTACTGTCCGAGGAGATATTCCAGTACATAGACCGGAACATTGGCACCTTCACGGATGGACTTTGTTAAATCCTTCCGGACAATACGACCTTCATAATACTGACGGAGCTTTTGTTTTATTTCTTCTCGCTTGTCTTCTGTTGTATTTTCTTGTACACTACTAAACTCGTCCATATCGCACCTCTTTATTTGCTAAATTGAATTTCAATTTTGGTCTTATTATCAATATCATCTCCAATACTATTTTCTATTGTATCAAGTTTTTCTTGAATGATTTTCAAGTTATCATTCGATGGATCTACTTTTAACGTAGCATACACTGAAAATAGAGATGAACATATGGAAATAATAATCGAAACAATGGCTATTATCAGAGAAAGTCTGGTTACTTTTTCATCTTCTGTCCGGTATTTATTTGAAACATATTTTGTTAAACTAGGAGTTGGTAAAATCTTTTTATTTAAATAATTAGAAAACACCTTTAATTGTTCATTATCAATCTTAACATCTTCTTCCACATAATTATATGCATTTCTTTTCACTGCATTGTAGTCGACCTCTCCAGTTTTCTTCTGAAGCTTATTATCAATCAACTGAAATGGTTCTTCTTGAACAATGGGTATGTAATTATATGTATCGTTCGGCGTATTTGTTGTTTTCTTATATTTTCTAAAAAACAACTCTATTTCACTTTTACTAACTTCTTTTTCTACCTCAAATACATCCAATTCTCGTTTTAAATACTCCCATAAAGAAATAAATCCTACAATCTCATCATAATCTATTGCAATATAAAAGCCTTTTTCATCCCATAAATCATAGTCATAACAGCAATTATTAAATGTAACTTTTTTATTATTTTCTGTATATTCTAATTTTGCTGGAACACTAATTCTTCTTTTATTTTCATGTTCAAACAGATTTTTTACTACATCTATAGGATATACTTTTCCTGCTTCTGATTCGTCAAAAGCCTTCTTTATTTTTTCCTTATCAACAATAAAATGTTCATATAAATTAAATTTTTTCACAAAGCTTTCAATGTCATATACTTCTTTATTATTTATAGCTTTTATTATATCGCGTTGATGTTTATTAAATCGCATTAAATTATCTCCTAAAACCCAAAGTCATCCACAAATGCAATGTCAATCATAAATTCATACTGTTGCAGAATATTCTTCTCATCATTCGCATCTGCCAGTACCAGATAATACTTATCACCATACTTATATTCTCTGGACTTCAATGTAAATTTCTCATGGAATGTTCTTTTCTCCGGTGCATCTTCCCGGCTGTTTGCAACAATCGGTACATCAAAAGATATCTTTTCTCCATCTTCCGTTGTAAAGTATGCCACCAGACTTCTTGTTTTCATGGTATCAGTTACTTTCTCTGTCTGGATAAAATCAAAGTAAGTGATCAGGTTCGTCACTTTTCGATTCACAGAAGTCAAAATTACATCTACGTAATCGTAAGCAACCGCTCTAGTATTTGTTGTCAACTCAATGACAGGAATCAGCATTTCCTGTAATGAAGAACCGCCATGTACATAGTTCTGTCCACCACCAGCTACCTTGAAAATATCTGCTCCAATCGGTGTTGTCACATACAAGTTGTTCATGTATGTCATTATTCGGGACTTCATTCCCGGTTCTCTTACTTCCTGTGTGGTAAGTAAAAAACGTTTGTTAGAATAAGCACAGATTTCTCGATTATAGGATACTTTATCAAATTCATGTAACTTGTCTCTCTTATACAAGAAACCATGATCCGCTGTGACAAAGAATTTTGATGCTGATATAAAACTGGTTAACTTCTTGATCAACTTATGAATTTCCTCAATGGCTTCTGAACATGCTGTAAATACTTCATTTTCACTGGCTGGCTTATCCCCACGTGCATCCACCTGATTGTGATAAATATATATAATATTCTTATTCTGTAGCACTTTCTTATCATTCTCTTTAATTGCTTTTACAACTTCATCAAAAGACAATGCTACATTATTCTCATTCTGTTTCTTTAAAATCTTATCCCTAGATACCAAATAACCACAACTCTGTCCATCTACTGTAACATTCAACTTATCATCTACCTGTAACTCATTATGCGGTAAAAGGCTTGCCATTCCTACTGATGTTACGGAAGGAAGACTACTTATCATACATTCTAATTTCGGTGTACACTTTTCATCCAATTCCAATCGTTCCATCAATTCTTTAGCACATTCATACCGAAAAGCATCCGAAATAATAACGATAACACGGTTCTTTCCTTCATACGCCTTCAGGTAATTGCGATAAAAGTCTTCCTGACGTTTTAATCCGGTATCTGCCATCAGATTATCTGTCAATTCCTGATTCCACTTCGGTGTCACTTTCTGCAGATAAGTAAAGGAATACATATTCTCAATGAGCTCTCTTACCTTTGAAAATCTCTCTGCATCTTCAATACAGTCATAAGCACTGTAAAACCATCTATAATAAGAATCAATCAAATATGTCTGTTTCTGATAATCAGATACCATAGTCTTGATATCACTGGTCACTTCCAAAACAGATACTGCCTTCATCATCTGATAAGCATATTTGATTGCCTGATATTCGTTTTTATATACATTTCCAAAATGGCAGGACTTTGCTATTCGCTGCTCTGCAATCTGAGCAAGGTTCATGCCATCAATCTGAGCATCCAGGATTTCATCATTTAACTGATCCAATGCCCAGTCAATTAAAATATTATCTAATTCCCGGAAAGCATCACAATTTGCAATGTCCAGAAGCTGTGCAGACTGATCTTTTGATTTATCAGCATCTTTTTTCAGTTCATCCCGGATTCTGCTCACCACTCGTAACGTCTTGTCCACTTTTTCTGATAATACATCATAAGCATCCTGATAAAGTATATTGTCCATCAAATTCCGGACAAATACGACCACATCATTCTTCTTTTTCATTACATAAGATTTCAGAACAGTTGGCAATGTATCTTTCAACGCTACCGATGCATAAGTCAGGAGCATACATGCTGCTAGATCATCTACGTTCTGATTTTCAGACTGATATCCAAAATATTTCTCACATAATTCCCAGAACTTTTCTAAAAGTCCGTTATCCTCAAGTGCTTTCATGTATGCTTCGCTGTCGTTTAATAACAATTGTCTTGTAATCTCTTCAAAGTTTGGAGTCTTCACATTTGTAAGCACAGCAATAAGACCAATATCAATGGTTTCTACATTAAAATGGTCTATGCCAAGTTCTTTAAACTTTTCAATACGATTCTTATTCTTCCAAAAATTGCTGTACTGTGCCAGATGTTCTTTAAACCGGTTATCAATTCCGATTTCCTGTGACATCTGGGATACTCGGTCCGTGTAGTATGGAACCGAGTAATAATACATATCTGCTAATGGATTCTCCGCATCACTTGGTTTCGGAAATGGTGCATATACAAGATACTTGCTCTCTGTATCTGATTCATTTAATAACCATTTAGAATAAAACCAGTTTGTTCCATCCAAAATATGTAATTTTGCATTATCTAATTGCAGTTCAGATACTTCGTCCTCATATTCTCCTTTATCATCAAACCAGAATATAATCCGAGTATCCTCTTTTGAAAATTCAGTATTTAACTGATCTTGTATATTTTGTAAATCCATCTTTTCACCTTCAAGTTTATTTGTGCCTCATTTCTGCACAGTTTATGATATCTTCAATTTGCTCTCGAGCCATGAAATGATAATTCCGCAATACGGTGTCAGATTTCTTTCCTGCACGAGACTCGTATACGTTCGTTCCAGTTCACGCATGAATGCATCCTGCGATTTGCCTTTGCATTTTCTCATGATTCTGTTCTTCTCTGCCATCAAAACATTTTTCCGTGTCTGTGGTAAAGAAAGTGCCTGGCAATTCAAGTTCAATGTTTCTGTCACATCTTTATTGATTTCTGCATCCTCTGAATAAATGCTGCCATCCGCTTTATACTTAATCTTTCTGACAGACATTTCATCAAACGGATTCACTGTAAGCTCTGTATTGCCCCTGTGTGCATCACAGGTTTTATCTTCTGGCTTCACGCCTCGCACCAAGCTGTTTCCATAGCACACGCCAAGCATCCATTTAAAGTCCAACGTTGCCTTTTTATCATGTTCCTGTTCATCCTGTGGATGTCTCGGTTTGCAATGTTCAATTCTCACAACACTTGGAGCCTCAATCTTCTTCATACAATATGCACACAGACATCTCTGTTCTTCCCACATTTGTTCCCGGATATCTTTTAACACATCTGTAGGCATATCAGACTCATAATCCGCATCCGGATTTTCTTTGCGGAATTTCAGAAGACTATTGGGTTCTTTTCCTCTTTTTATCACAATCATACTCTATTCCCCCAATATTCTCTCCAAATCCAGAGATGTCCTTGCAGCTGCAATGTCCGGATCTGTTGTTCCGACAATTGATTCAATCTCCGTTAAAACCTTGTCTGCTTCTTCGTAGTTATTTTCATCCATATGCGCATAGAATAAATCCATACGCTGCTTGATATCAGCCGGACGCTCTGATACATTCATAACCTCTCGTAAGATAGAATTTGCATCTCTTCCATAGGTCTGTGCCGCAGGCATATAGATTTCTCCATGATCCAGAATCCGTATCTGCTCTCTTGGAACAGAGTTGATAACTGCCGGAGCGTGAGAACTGACAATAAACTGAACTTCCGGGAAAATTGCGTGGAGGTCACTTAAAATTGTCTGTTGCCACTGCGGATGCAAATGTAAATCAATTTCGTCAATCAGTACAACACCAGGCGTTTTTTCCAGCACCTGATCTCCCAACATAGGATTTAACACTGCCATGCGATAGGCAATATCACCGATCATACTAAGTGTATTCTTATATCCATCACTCATTTCATCCATCGCAAATTTCTGTGCATTGCCATCTGCTGATTCAAATTCTAGTACTAGCCTATGGGTATCAAGATCAAAAATAAGGCTGGCATTTCGTGCACCGCTGATTCTCTCAAAACTTCTGCAGATTGCTTTTTCTACCGTTTTCAGAAGCAATGGTCTGTCCAATATGCCTGTTTTCTGCTGCTCCTGAAGGCTTTTCAGTGTCTGCATCTGGAACCAATTCAACATCAGCTTTTCATTTGACTCTGCCGCCATACAATCCACGTAGCCTACCTGACGTTTAAATTCCGTTAAAGATTTCAGATTTCTTTTTTCTTTCTTCTGTGCATATAAACGTCCAGTTCCATAATAAGAAATCAAAGGAAGTACCAGAGATTTATCTCCTGTCATAATCTGATTTTGTGCTTTCTTTGCAAGTTCTGTCAATTCGCCTGCATCTTTGATGGTTGTCTTTCCACTTTCAGAATTCAAAGAACGAATCCATTTTACATCTTGCTGGTTCAGGCAATCACCAGTACTTTCAATACTTACCGGGAACTGATGCTGTGGATCAATCGTTCCATTCAAATCATGGAACTCATATCTGGCATCGTCCTTTAAAATACTTCTGCTGACGCTGCCATCAATACCTAATAAAAAGGTACTAATGGAAACAGCCACTGCATCCAGTATTGCCGTCTTACCTGCTCCGTTCTTACCAACTACCAATGTGATATGGTTATCAAAATCAATCTCTGCTTCTTTAAAGCATCTGTAATTGGAAATCTTGATATTATTTAACTTCATTCAATATCACCTCACTATTTCTGCTATTCACAACAACATTTTATCTTACTTTTATTTATACCATACTTTTTAATATTTATATTTTCTCTCATTAAAATAC
>ERZ870052.694-NODE-694-length-12865-cov-5.056146_pt1 | contig 12865 bp, 10 predicted proteins | sample MGYA00520889_ERZ870052 | MGnify/ENA primary metagenome ERZ870052 (study PRJEB32232, sample SAMN07284988) | human gut metagenome | biome: human-associated habitat; material: feces | host: Homo sapiens | place: Tanzania | collected 2014-08-14 ...
CCTGGTCTGGGCCTGAACAAACCTCTACTTCTGAAAGGAGAAATTACTATGGAATGTAAGAATTTTGAAGAACTTCTCTACCGCGACCTCCTCATCTCCGACAGCATGGAAAAGAACACCTTAAAAGAATTTCCCTCTGAGGAGCGCAAGGTGCTCATGCAGCTCCTTTTCCCTCTCAAAGACAAAGAGAGGTTTTTCTAACTCTACCAGGACATGACCCCGGAACAGTACACCGCCAAGGTCGTCACAAAAGCACGGGATCTTCTGGATTCCGACATCTTCCCCTGTGGCAGCGAGATCTGGCTGCGGCTGGAGGATCTCGCCGAGATCGACAATATCTCCGCCGAGGCGGCGGAGCTCTACGGGGCGTGGAAGGACGCCGAGGCCCGGCACAACGCCCACAAGGACGAGGAGGGTTGGTTTTGAAAAATACATTTGTTCCTTTGGACAAGCAGTCCAAAAAGGCGCAGCGCGCCGCCGTGCGTGCCAACCGTGCGCTGTGGCAGGGCGTCAAGCTCTGCCCGCGCATCATGCGCAAAAAGACCGATTACCGCCGCAAGGGGCGGCGGGTGGATGCCCTGGACACTTAAAAAAGTTGTGCAGCATCCGCATTTTAGTGTATAATGAAGTAAACTGCCCCGCGCAGGGGGCTTGCTTACAGGGAGATGATCCTATCAACGCTAAAGTTTCAGCCGCCTACGCCTGCGGGCGGCACCATACATTGACAGGGACACCCTGCCAGGACCGCACAGCCGGCTTTGTGCGGGGGGCTCTGGCGGGGGTCGTGCTCTGCGACGGCGCGGGCAGCTGTGCCCACAGTGAGAGGGCTGCGCAGCGTTTGATGGAGTGGATTCCCGATTACCTGCAGATCACATTTGATACGCTCTGCGCCCTGCCGCCGGAGGAAGCCGCCGCCACGATGGCCGCAGCGGGTCAGGCGGCGCTGGAGGTGCTGGGCATGCCGCCGGAGGAATGCTACTGCACGCTGCTGTTTTATGCCGCCCATGCGGACGGACGCTGGCTTTGCGGGCATATCGGCGATGGCTACATCTTCCGTATCCGGCAGGACACTGCCGTAGTGTTCTCGGCACCGGAGAACGGCCATGCCATCAACGAAACGTATTTCCTGTCCGAACCTGGCGCCGCGCAGCATCTGCGCATCCGCAGCGGGGAGCTGCACGAGCCCTACGCCGTACTGCTGACAAGCGACGGCGGCGGCGATACCCTGTTTGACAGACAGCAGCAGCAGCCCGCCCCCGCCGTGGAGCGCCTGTGTGACTGGCTGACGGAGAACGACGAAAAGACCGTTACGGAAGCCTTGGCGCATGTTATAAAGGAAAAAATGATTCCGGCCACAGAGGATGACGTCAGTGTAGCGATCCTGTATTGCGGCGAGGATGAATAACAAACGAGCAGCAAAGCGAAAAACCGCTTTGCTGCTCGCTTTATTTCTGCATCGGAAAAGCCTCTTGCATGGCAAATTGGCAGGGGCGGGCCGTGCTCGCCCCTACAGGATCACTTCTGCAGCTGCTTTGAGATTTCCTGCAATATTTTTGCGTACCGGCGGCGCTGGTAGCTCACGGCTGCCGCGGTCACATGCTGGTAGGCGGCCACGCTGCTGTCCTGCAGCGGGTGGGTCGGCGCTATATCCAGCAGTGCCCGCAGGCGTTCCGGTTTGTTCGGCTCAAACAGGTAATGTATGTAGCCTTTTACAAGGATCTGCTCCCACAGCAGCGCCTCCTGCTTTTCCAGCAGGGCGCAGTACCGCTCCGGCGGCAGCTCCGGCTTGTCGGTGCACAGGGGGCCGAGCACATCGGTGGTAAAGAAAAGCCGCGGGTATTCCTTTACATCCTTGCTGGCAAACATGGCGATAGCGCGCAGCGCCTCGGTTGTGCGCTCCAGATGCTCCTGCATATTCTCCTGGTTCGGGTCGGCCATATCAAAGCCCGGGCCGTCGTCTCTGTCATCGCCCGGGTCATTCAGGGAGACCGTGCGCCGCGCGGCGGTAGCGTTGCGTCCGATAGCTTTCAAGGCATCCGCATCCACATCCAGAATATCGGCAGCGCGATCATAGAAGGCGTCCGACAGCTCGGACGGGTCAATGCCCTGCTTATCGCACAGCTCGCACAGACGCTTCCAAAGGCGTGCCTCCCCGCGGTTCAGGCGGATGTCGCCCTGCTCGCGCATGGACTGCCTGTTCATGGCTTCGTGCATGGCATTGGCATAGATCGTGTCAAAGTAGGCCATAAACTCCTTGCCGGAGCCTGCGTCGTACTTAGAGACCGCCTTGCGCATCGCCTCGGTAAAGGTCAGCGTGTCCAGCTTGTTGCGCAGCTTGCTGCGGCGGGTGTAGCGCGCATCCAGCATGGCATCCTCGTCCTGCTTCAAAAGCCCGGTATCATACTCGGCATTGTTCAGTCGATTTTCCAGCTTCTGCAGGAACTCCTTAAACTCAAACACGAGCAGATACAGGCTCTGCCACTCTCGGTTATGCTGCAGACGCTCCTCCGGCGGGTACTGCCAGATCGGGTGCTTCTCGATCTGGCGGCGCAGAGCGGCCTGTTTTTCGCTGTCTTTTGCGTAATCCGCCATGGCTTACACCTCCCGGTCGGGATGGAGCATCAGCTTGATAAAGGCCTTCTTGTCGGTCAGCTCGGCGTCGGCGGCCATGTCAATGATGCCGTCCAGTGTGAACAGTGTGCTGATGTCATATTGGCGCGCCGCCTTGACCTGGCCGCTTTCCCGCGTCAGCTCGCGGTAGTAGATGCCGCAGACCTCGGTGTCGTCCAAAATCTTCTCGGCATAATGCAGGGCCGAGGACAGCACCAGAGGATACGTCTTGGTGCCGAACGTTGCGTCGGCGTAATAGCAGGCGTCGCCCTCCATCGCGTCGGTCAGCGCCTCAAACAGGGTCAGCAGGCCGTCGCGCTGCTGGTTTTCCGGCGTTGTCAGGTCTATGAGGGTGTAGGGCTTGCCCAGGCTGTCCAGCTCACGGCGGAAAACCTCCAGATTCTCGCTGTGAGGGCTGTTGACCTGGCGCACAGCGATGACCTTGATCTCATCCCCGTCGTGAGCCGTATCGGCCAGGATCGGGGTAATGGGGTAGCAGGTGGGCTGTGTGGCGGTCTGGGTGTAGTTGACCGGCTCGGCTGCGTAGGGGGTGATGGCAAAGTTGCTGTCCAGCGGGATCGCTGTGATATAAATTCGTTTCATAGAAAGTCGGGTCCTTTCCTGCCGCGGCGGGCGGCATTTCCTGTGTATAGTATAGCAAATTCGGGCAGGGGAATCAACGAAAAATCACACGGGGTCAGTCGTCATGCATCGCGGCCAGAAGCATGAACACCAGGATGGCGCCGATGCCCAGCGAGGTGAAGAACGCGCCGACATAGATCGGGTCCACGATTTTATACAGCGGATTGTCTATATAAAAGCTCTTGGACAGCTCCCAAAAGCCGGTGATACGGCTTTCCAGATAGAACCCCACGGCCAGCACGGTGAAGGAAACAAGCGACGCAATGCTGAAAAAGCGCTGTACGGGGTGGGCGGCAAATGTCTCTCCAATTGGGCGGTCCGGCGTGCCGTCGTTGCGGTTGTTCAGCTTGTGCAGCGGGAAGATGAGCAGCGGTGAGAATATTGCGCCCATCAGAAAGAGGGTAATGTTGATGCTGGCGGCAATGATCCAGCCAATGCAGTACCCGGTTGCCATGTTGGAATCGCAGAAAATATACGTGGTGCGGTTGTTGCGCTTGTTCATGATGGTTCCTCCTGAAATTTGTTTTCGTTGTCTTTCCTTACACTCCGGCAATAGGGAACGGCAGGCGGGAAGTTAAAGTAAAAAACAAAAAACTTTTTTGTTTTTTTGTTTAAAAAAACGCCTTTTGCGACCCTATAGACAAGGTGACCCGACAAGAACACCAAAAACAGGACAAAATCACAAAAAATCTCTGCAAAGACACCGAAAAAATGTGAAAAGGTCTTGAAAAAAGGGGTATGGGTAGGGTTATAATGAGACTATCAATTGAATCGGAAAGGATGCGCAGTATGTTTAAGTATGAAGATATGGATTTTCAGTCTTTGACAACCTCTTTGGATATTGAAAACCCTGACGGCCCCGAAGAACTCTATGCAATGGCCCAATTCTGCCGCATGGGCAAGGGCACGCAGGCCAGTGAAGAAAACTACCGCTTCTATTTACAGCGTGCCGCCGACGCCGGCAGTGAACAGGCAAAGCAGGAGCTGGATGCGCTGGACAATGCTGACGCTGCTTCTGCTGCCGAGCCGCCGGAGGAAGCCAGGGCCGTGGAAGGGATGAGCCTGCCCGAGCTGATGCAGGCCGCCGACAACGGCAACCCCTATGCCCTGCTGCCGCTGGCAAAAAAGGCGATGACAAAAGAGTTTCTCGATCTGCCCAAGGCCCGGCAGTGGCTGGAAAAGGCCGCCGCGCAGGTGCCGCAGGGCGTTTACGGCGACAAGGATGCCACAGATATTTATCTGCTGCTGGGCGGCCTGCTGAAAAACAAGCAGCTTGACACCCCGGAAAACCGTACTGCCTGCCACCGCTATTACAGCCTGGCCGCCGAGATGGGCAGCGGTGAGGCCTGCGACGAGTTGGCCGACCAGTACGAGAACGGCTACGGCTGCACCGCAGACCCCGAAAAGGCGAAATTCTACCGTGACCGCGGCGCGAAAAAGAACGATCCCACCTATCTGTGCGCCCAGTGCTACAAGCTGCTGACCGAGAACGGCAGCCGTCTGGAGCTGGTCGACACGCTGGCCCGCGTCCGCACGCTGACGCAGGATCAGGATATTCTCAGCTTTGCGGACCTGCTCAGCGCGGCGGGCGGCTTCGGCGATCTGAAGCCGGAAACCGCCGAGTGGGCGTGGGCGCAGGAGAAAAACGATCAAATATGGTTTTCTTTCCCCGGACAGGACAAGAAATTTTGTCTGCACAAAATTCTGGCACAGACCTACGGAACCGACCCGCAGGCGGCCATTGCCAGGGGCCTGCCCGTGGATGGCGAAAAAGCCGGTCTGATTGCCGAATGGATGCCGACCTGGGATAAGCGCTATCCCTGGGCAAAATATGGTGCTGAGCAGCATGACCGCCTGGCCATGTGCTGGTTGGGAGATTGCTGCCGCTTAGGGTATTGCACAGAGAAAAATCCTGAAGCCGCTTTTGAGAATTATCTGGAATCTGCCAATGCGGGACTTTATGCCGCAATGGCAGAGCTTGCAAACTGCTATCGTATCGGTTTTGGCACAGCACCCAACACACAAAAGGCCCTGGAATGGGCCCAGAAAGCAGCTAATGCGGGCAATTCTCGCGGCATGGTTATTTTGGCATGGCTTTACCGGGATGCGCCGTCCATTCAAGACTATGGCAAAACGCGCTACTGGATGGAAAAGAGTGCAGACTTAGGCAATGCAAGTGCCTTGTGTGACCTTGGTATACTTTATTATGCAGGTCAAGGTGTTAAACAGGACTATGCCAAAGCTGCTGACTTTTTCCAGAAAGCTGCCGATTGTGGTGATTCTACTTCTATGTTCGACCTTGGCTGTATGTACAATCGGGGTATCTATTTCAAACAGGATTACGCAAAAGCCGCTTCTTTTTATCAGCAGGCTGTTGACCTGAGAAATGCCGATGCTATGGGAAACCTCGGCATCCTTTACGCAGATGGCAACGGCGTGCCGCAAGACTATGCAAAAGCGGCAGACTTGTACCAGAAGGCCGTTGACGGTGGAAACGTTGCCTCTCTTATAAACCTTGCGCGGCTGTACGAAGAGGGAAAAGGCGTTCCGCAGGATTATTCCCGCGCCTTTGAACTATATAAAAAAGCGGAATCCCTTGGAAATTGTAAGTATATTGCCCTTTCCAACTGCTACATGTTCGGTCATGGCACAGAAAAGAACTACGATATGGCCGTTCAGTATGTCATCGGTGCTTACGAGCATAACGTGACAGGCAAGGAGCAAACCGCCAAAAATCTGCTGAATACCGCCAATAACGCCAAGCAGAACGACCCCAATTACAACCGCGTTCCCATCTACACCAAGGCCATCGAGCTGGGCAGCGTTGACGCTATGCTGGCGCTGGCCCGCATGTATGAGACCGGCGACGGCGTGGCGCAGGATATGGCCAAAGCCGAGAGCTGCTACAAGGATGCCGCCCGCGCCGGGAACAAAGAGGCCGAGGACTGGCTGATCGCCAAGAAGAACGGCAAGCTCCAAACGGCAAGCACACCCGCGCAGACCTACTCCGACCCGATGCTGCAGAAGGCCGCCGACCTGCTGAAAAGCAAGACACCCAGCGATGAGCGTGACCGCGTCAAGCTGCAGCTGAGCCTGCGGGAGGACGACCCCGAGGCCGCCAGGCTGCTGGCCGCGCTGAACGCCCAGGAGGCCGAGGCCGACAACGTCTACAAGGACGCCATGGCCCACCGCGCCCAGCAGAAGGCCGCCCTGGAGGCGGGCAACAACCTGCTGGCCAGCATTGAGGGCGAGACCTGCAAGCGCATTTTGCAGGAGGCCGCTGCCAGCGGCCATGCCGAAGCCGCCGCCGAGCTTGACCGTATGCAGAAGGCCGAGGACGCTTTGCAGGAAGCCGAGCACCGCCTGGCTGACCGCAGCAACCCCGACGAGCGCGGCAATATCGAGGCGCTGCTGCAGCAGGGCGCTGCCTGCTGCCTGCCCCAGGCCATCGAGCTGCTGAACCCCATGCTGGCCGAGGACCGCGCGGCTGAGGAAAAGTATAACCAGGCCATGGACTGCATCCGCGCCGGTGGGGCCGCGGACAAGGACAAGGCCATCTCCCTGCTGAACGAGTGCCAGACCGTGGGCCACAAGCGCGCCGCCGATACCCTGTCGCTTTTAAAAGAGGACTACATCAAGCAGCAGATGCTCTCCGGCGGTATGACCCGCATCGATGCCGAAATGCAGTGGGAGGCCCGCTATGCCCAGAGCGAGCAGGAGCTGTTTTCCCGCGCCAACGCCCTGCTGAACGGTGGGAACGACCCCGCCGAGCGCGAGCACGTCGAGAAGCTGCTGCAAATGCGCAGTGCCAACCCCGAGGCGCGCCGCCTGCTGGACGCCCTGCATGACCGCGACAGCAACGCACAGCGCGAGTTGGACGAGGCCCGCCGCTGTCTGCAGACAGCGGCAGGCTCCAAAAAGCCCGCGGATGCCGAGGCAGAGCGCCAAAAGGCCATCGACCTGCTGCAAAGCGCCGCGGCCAAGGGCAGCACCGAGGCACAGGACGAGCTGACCCATGTGCAGAACGCCCCCGCCATCCTGGCCGAGGCCGAGAAGGTCATGGTCAGCCGCCGCAAGCCCGGTATGCGCGCCAAGGCCCGCGAGATGCTGGAAAAGGCCGATGGCTGCGGCCTGCCCCGCGTGACCGCGCTGCTGAACATGCTGCAGCGCGAGGAAACCGAAGCCCAGACCCACTATCAGGACGCTTTGACCCTGCTGAACACCGACAGCGCCGACAACCGCCGCCGCGCCATCTCCCTCCTGACGCAGAACGCGAATGCAGGCTTTACCCAGTCTGCCGACCTGCTCAAGCAGATCGGCGTCGGCCAGCCCTCCGCCAACAACAGGACCGCCCCCAACCCGGAGCCGGTCTACAGCAGCAGCACCCGGGATGACAGCACGCTGCTCAGCGATGACCGCGAAGCCCTGGGTGAAAAGCTGGCAGGTGGCGTTCTTCTGTTTGTCGTCGCAGAGATCCTGGGCAGTGTTCTTGCAAATATTCCGGCTGTTGGTTTCGCTCTCTCAACGCTGTGCAGCATCGCCGCACTGGTTGGCCTTGTGATCGGCGGCTATGCTTCGGTGCAGATCCACCTTGTGCACCATATTCCCCTGAGTGACCCTGACATGCGCCGCGGCTACTACAAGGCCCCTGCGCTGCTTGGCAATCTGCTGTTGTCCCTGTTTACCAAGAAAAAATAATGCGAAGAAAGGCGGTATTGATCCCATGCCGGAAACGAATCTTACAGAACAGGAAGCTACAGAACGCGCACGGCAGCTGGCAGCTGCCACCAATGCGCTGGAATTTTCCATGCGGGATTTCCTGCGCGAGGCGTACCTGCTGGCGATCCCCGCCGATCATTTTATCGGATTCTGGCACGCCATTGCGGCGACGCCGATCAAAAAAGGCGAAACACTGGCCAGCCGCAGGGAGCTTTGCCGCTATATGAACGGGGCTTACCGGGATTTTAGCGATAAAGAGCTGAAAGAGGTTGCGGACGCCAGATTTTTTGCAAAAATAGACGAGGTCTGCCCAAAGCCCCCGGATGAGACGCTGCGCCGCAATGTGCTGGGCTGCCTGGATACAACAGGCTTCTTCAAGTTTTCCTTTCTGGATCGTGATTTTTCCGGCTTGATGGGCAGCACCGTTCTTCGTATGCTGAAAGCACGCTACCCCAAAATCAAAGAAATGGGCTACAAAAAGTGGGATGAACTGAACTTCCGCGCCCGCGAGGGCCGCAACGGAAATATCGGCCACCCCAACGCCCACACCTTCCGCGATATGACGCCCGCCGAGTGGCGCATTATCATGGGTGCCTGGCTGGAAATAGCCGACTGTATGCGCCTTCCTCAGACCGAGGAACTGTACAAGCGCGTAAAGGCCGATGCCGATGCAGTAGATAAAATTTCTGATTGCCGCTTAGTCACCCTAAAGGAGCTGGCAGACGAATGCCCTGAGTTTACCGCCGAGCAAGTCGTCGAAGCCCTGGCCCGCTACCATTACCAGGTCACGAACGGCTCTGTTTTCTGCAATAAGGACGAGGCATTGAGCTGCCTGCACGATGCCGTCAAAATCAGGGCAATCGAGCAGGAGTGCGCCACTTTGAAGGCCGATCAGGAGCAGACCCGCCGCGAGATGCCGATGGCATCCGAAGCTGTCATCATCAGCGCAGCGCTGGAAAAGCGACTGGAGAAGATTCCGGATCTGCAATATCTGCCCGCCTGCAAGGGCGAGCCGCTGGAGGGCCGCACCCTGCAGGAGCTGGCCGAGACCCATTACATTGTGCTGACTGCCGCGTTGCTCAAAAGCCCGGAGGGCCGCAGCTTTGTTTCGTCGCGGCTGCTGCCCGCCCTGAAGTACGCGAAGCGCGACCCCAGGAAGGCTCTGATCGTGGACAGCACGACGCTGTACCACCTGTTCCGCCAGAGAGAAGAATACGCCAAGCTCACAGAGCAGTACCGCACAACACTCTGGACACCCCCGCGGGAAGCCGAGCGCCTGGAACTGTACAAGCGCTGTAAGGAACTGCGCAGCGCCGACAGTGCATACTTCTTTGTACGCGACCTGAAGCTGCCCACTTTGGGTGCGCCTGACCCGCTGAGCACCGATGACGAGGCGATCCTGTCCGTAATGGAATCCCATCCGTTTGACCGCTTCTGCGTACTGCTCTGCGGCGCGGCAGGCTTTGTGCGGATGATCGACCGCAAACGTCTGCCCTTTGTGCAGGTTGGCCGTGTTCGCGCCGGTGTGCAGTATCCCATCTGCTCACTGTTCCCCCAGCTGATGCCCATAGCCCGCGCTGCTTCGGACGAGCCTTTGCTGGCTGACCTGCTGGCCACCTACAGCGAGGCCCTGGAAAACGAGCGGTCTGCCGAGGAGGAACCGGAGGACGAACCGCATAAAGAGCCCGCGACCCCTGAGACACCCCCGGAGCATGCGGCAGAAGCGGCTCCGGCATCCGCACCTGCCAGACCCGAACCCGTTCCGGAGCCTGCTGCCCCTGCACCGCAATCAGCACCGGAGCCGCAGCCTGTGCAGACTTCTCCTGTGCAGCCGGAACCGCAGCCAAAGCCGATCCAAAAGCCCGGTAACCGCCACCACGGCTCCGCTCCCTTCCCGCCGAACCTGCCGCTGCGCAAAATGGACGAAACGCTGCTCCCCTGCCGCGTGCGCCCGGCTGCCGGGCTTACGCTGCGCACGGAGGACGGCGACCCCGTCACCCTGCGCGGCGCGCTGATGGAGGGCGACGAGGAAGCCAAGGGCGGCGAGGGCAGCCTTTATCTGACCGATACCCCCGGCCAGGTTGCCAAAATCTACAACGCCGAGCACCTGACCGCGGGCCGCCGCGATAAGCTGGACGAGATGCTCCGCCACGACCCGCAGATCCGCGGCCTGTGCTGGCCCACGCACATGCTGTATACCCGCAAGGGGGATTTCATCGGCTACACGATGCCCCAGGCTCCGGAAGGGGCTCTCCCCTTCTCAAAATCGGTGCTGCGCATCGGAAGCCCCAGTGTACGTGAAAAGCTGCTGAAAGACTGGGATCGCCTCGATCTGGTGCAGGCAGCCCGCAGCGCGGCTTACATTGTGGCCCAGCTGCACCGCCGCAATATTTTGATGGGCGACGTCAACGCGGGCAACTTCATGGTTGACCCCGGGAACAGCGCCAACGTCTATGTTGTGGACACGGACAGCTTCCAGCTGGGCGGTTTTCCATGCCCCGTCGGCGTCGAGGACTTCACGCATCCCGGCACCGCCCAGCGCCTGGGTGTGACCGGCGCGCTGAAATTCGATACCTTCCTGCGCACCCCGGATGAAGAAAACTACGTTCTGGCGATCATGCTCTTCAAGGTGCTGTTCCTGAACCAAAACCCCTTCGTGACAAAAACCAAGATGACCTACCGCGAGGCCATGGCTGCTAAAAAGTTTTCCTACGCACTGGACGGCGACGACTACGAGGTGCCGGACGGTGATAACTGGATGATCTGGAAGAACCTGCCCCGCAAGGTGTCGGACGCCTTCACCGCTGCGTTTACCCAGTGGAAGTGTGCCACCGCCTATGAGTGGGTCGGCCTTTTGGACTACTATGCCTCCAGCATCCGCAAGTATGGCTTCAGCCGGGAGCTGGCCCCCATGAAATACCATGAATTCCGCCCCGACGATCCGATTTATGTAGATCTGGTCTGCCCGTGCTGTCACAAGGAATTCAACATCCACAAGAACCGTTATGCCAAGCTGCACGATGAATTCCACACGCCGATTTTCTGCCGCAACTGCAACGCCTCGCTGCAGCAGCACGGAAACGAGGTGCTGCACGATTCCCTGACCTGCGTCAAGTGCGGCAGGAAGTACGACGCCACCTTCCGCGAGAACATGTACGCCCGTGCAGAACCGCAAAAGGCCCTGTGCCCCAACTGCAGGCCCCGGCGCACCTATTATACAAGAGGACGATAAGCCATGAATGAATTTGAAAATCTCTTATCCCGTGACCTTGAGTTTGCACAGAACAAAAGCAACCGCATCATGATCTGCCTGTGCATTGACTGCTCGGCCTCGATGCTGCTACAGGGCGCTATGAAAAAAGTCAACGACGGTATGGAAGCCTTTTTGGAAAAGACAAACAACGATACCCTGGCCCGCGACGCAGCAGATATCTGTATCGTCTCTTTCGGCGATACAGCACAGCTTGTCAGTGATTTCGGAACCGCCGATGAAGCTCTGCACAATCTGCACGCACACCCCATTCTGCCGGTTGGCGCAAATACCGTGCTGGCGGCCGGCGTCAACATGACGCTGGAGCTTCTGGCCGTGCATCAGAAGCAGCTGGAAGCCGTGAACAACAACGCCTATATTCCCTGGCTGATCATTATCAGCGACGGCGACTCTACAGAGCGCCCTGACGATGTGAACGCCGCCGCCGAGCATGTGCAGGAGCTGCTGCGCGCCCATGAGCTGAAAACGATGTGCCTGAACATCGGAAGCGGCAGCAACAGCCTGCCCGCCTTTACGCTGGACGGCAAGGTCGGCCGGCTTGACAGCCTGCGTGTGACCGATTTCTTCGACATGCTCAGCCGCAACGTCAGCAGTGCCAGCAAGGCTGCCGCGGAGAGCGGCGGCCCGGAGTTTACCCGCAACTGGAATTAAAGGAGAAAAGAGGAACTGTGATGAGCAGCAGCAATGAGCCCAAGCGTGTGATTGCCTGGGGACGGATCTTCTTCGTCGCAATTATTGTCGTGATCCTTGCCAACTTTGGTAAAATCTCATCCTTTTTCGGCAGTGTGTTCGCACCGGTGATTTATGATGAGATCGACCCGTTTTCGGACATGCTTGTGGAGGTGAGCGGAACCGAGCCTTTTATTACGCTGGAATATACCGACATCAGCGGCGATCCGTTCCTGATGGAGAACGTCAAGTATGAGGCCGACAAGACCAGCGGCCTAAGCAACGGCGATGTTGTGACGATCACCGCCACCGCCAGCAAGCGCGCCCTGAAAGCCGCCAAAAAGCAGTTTACCCGCACCACAATGCAGTACACTGTGGAGGGGCAGCCGATTGGTCTAACGCCGGACACAGTATTAACTGACGAACAGTTACAGGCTCTGCGCGCCGGTATGGACCAAATGGTTGAAACCTTATTCTTAGACAACGGCTCACACCGCGATTTGCAGAACGCTGTGCAATGGCATCTGTTTAACTCCGGCATAAAATATTGGTTAGTGGCTTCGCCAACCGCAACACTCGTTTCTGCGGAAGAGCCAGAATTGGTCGTTATGCCTGTTGGGTATGGCACAACTATCGGAAACACATACCTTTTGGAGCCTATGACCGTACATTTTGAACCCAACGCCGAAAATGCAGATGACGGGCCGATTGATTTTACCGCATGTCTTGCCATCCAGTTCAGTGCAATCGTTATGGATGGCAATGAAATCACCAGTTGGGATATAAGCAATATAGAGTTCTGTGACGCTTTAAATACCGCCATCCTTTCCCTAAAAAAGCAAGACCCCACCTGCAAAGAAATCACGCTCCCTGCCGCCCAATAAGCATTAAGCCCCCGGTGAAGTGCACTGCTTCACCGGGGGCTTTTCCTTACGACGCTTCGTAGTGTCTTTC
>ERZ870052.697-NODE-697-length-12810-cov-3.880311_pt1 | contig 12810 bp, 10 predicted proteins | sample MGYA00520889_ERZ870052 | MGnify/ENA primary metagenome ERZ870052 (study PRJEB32232, sample SAMN07284988) | human gut metagenome | biome: human-associated habitat; material: feces | host: Homo sapiens | place: Tanzania | collected 2014-08-14 ...
ATGATATGAATTTAAGAAAATTCAAAAAAGCACTTTGTCAAGCAATGCAAGAGGAGAAAAACCAAAAGCTTATACAGAATAAGGCAAAGGCGGTTATACAAAAATGTTTAAAAACTACTTCTGAAAAAATAACAGAAGATGATATTAAAAATCGAGAAGAAGTAGAATTAGCGTTAATCAAAAATGGTTTATGGCCACTCCCAGGTGGTGCTTGGAACTCTGCAGGCGTTCCAGTTTTTGATAAGATGGCAAAAAACGCACTTTATCCGATGATGAAACATTACAATTATAAAAATGAAGATGTGACAAAATCGGCTAATCTTGATTGCCAATCGCCTTTCTATTTTGTATTTTTTGAAAATGGCAAATACAATGAAGAGGTTATTGAGTTTTACATAAATTATGTGAAAAACCTTGTTGAAAAATTCAATTTTGACGGTATTCGTATTGACCATGTAAACCATGTGATAGATGATTTGTCAGAAAAAGACAATGAGCCAATAAGTTATAGAATACCTAAGCTTGTTCTTAAAAAATTAAATGATGAACTTAAAACAACATCACCTTATTTTGCATCAATTGCAGAATACATGTTGTGGGATAATTTCTATAAAGAGTACCACGAGGAGATGAATTTTGATGTACTATGGGGAAATGATATTCCTGCTCAAAGTTTCAAAACTCCGATGGTGATTGATATTGATAATTATAATTTGGCGCAATATAATCGCTCTCTAAAGAACGAAGAGGCTTTAGCAGTTTTAAAAACATATAACAATCAAGATGGTGAATTTAGGTGTATTGACCAATATCCTGGACAATTGAGTGAAACAGGAGCTTTGTACAAGTGGTTTAAATATAAGTTTCTTCCGGGTGGAAAATTTGCACAAAGACCTATGTTATACGTTGATGGAGATGAAAGCTTTACAAAACGTGGAATTGAAATGGTTATTGGGGAAGAAATCGCTATGCCGAGAGAAAATCATTATGATTTTTACAAAAAATTTAATGCGATTGATAAATTTGTAAAAGATAATACAATTATCAATAACGGCGAAGCGCAGATTATTGTTCAAGATGAAGACGGATTTTCTGCATGGATTATTTCAAAGTTTCCTGAAAAAACTGCTTATTTAGTAGTGTCCAACTACAAATACACAACAGAAAGAGTTACAATGTTTGATGAAAACAATCAAAGTTACTCTGAAATCTTGCACGGAAATTCTGTTTTTGATAAAACTATTAATCTTCCAACAGACTACACAATAATAAAAGAACATTATATTGACGATAATAAGTTTGTTTCAGTCGCTTTTGATACAGAAACATCAACTCTACATTTTGACAAACTTGATGCAAGCGAATTTAGGGTATATGAGCTAAAAAGAGCATAATTTATGATAAAACAACTTAGAATAAAAGATTATATATTAATTGATGAATTGATTGCGAATTTTGATGCCGGTTTGAACGTAATAACAGGTGAAACCGGAGCAGGGAAAAGTATTCTTATTAATGCAATTGATATAGCTTTTGCGCCAAGAGTTTCTAAAGATGTCATAAAACATGATAAAGAAAAAGCCATAATTGAACTTGTTATAGAGAACAAAAAACACGATTTATCCCAACTGTTTGAAGAAAACGGAGTTGATAATTTTGGTGAAGAAATAGTTCTTTCTAAGGAAATTTCTCAAAATGGAGTTCGGTCAAGAGTAAATGGAACTTTAGTTAACCAAGAATTTATCAAAAATTTAAAAAACTACTTTTTGGATATTCATTCTCAACACCAAACTTATGCTTTTATGCAGCCCAAATATCATATAAATTTGTTGGATAATTATGCTAAAGAGGCTTATGGTGAAAAATTAGAAAAATTTAGGGAAGATTTTAAAGATTTTCAACACATGAAATCTCAACTTGAAAACTTAAAAACCGCTTCTGATGTAACAGAAAATCAAATTGAATTTTTGAAATTCCAAATAAATGAAATTGATTCAGCAGCAATAAAAAGTTCGTCAGAAGATGATGAATTAAATCAAGAATTAGAAGTTCTTGAAAATGCAGAGAAATTGAAAGAATTAACGGGTTCTTCATATTGGGCAATCAATGGTGATGACGGTTCAATAATGGAAGCATTAGGAAAAATTAAACAAAATGTTTCTAAAGCTGCATCTTTGGACAAAAATTTGGAAGAAACTGAAAGTAATCTTATTGATGCAATAGAAAGACTTCGTGATGCCGGCTCTGAATTGAGAGAATATAGCCAAAATCTTGACAATGACACAGAAAGATTAAACGAAATCCAAGAAAGGTTGTTTGTTTTAGATAAACTCAAACGTAAGTATGGCGGAAGTCTTGATACGGTGTTAGAAACATTTGATAAACTTTCAAAAGAATTGAATGCAATAGAGTTTTCGACTCAAAATATTGATGAATTAGAAAAACAAATAAAAGAAACAGAAACAAATTTACAACACAAAGCAAAAGAAATATCAGAAAGCAGAAAGAATTTTGCACAAGTTTTGTCAGTTCTTATTCAAGAGAAGTTAGAAAAATTAGAACTCCCAAAAGCTCGATTTGAGATATCCGTTAAACCTAAAGAATTATCATCTGATGGGATTGATAATGTAGAATTTTTAATATCAACTAACATTTCTGAAGAGATGAAACCGCTTGCAAAAGTTGCATCCGGTGGTGAAATTTCACGTGTAATGTTGGCTATTAAGTCTATTTTTGCGCAAAGTGATGATATAAATACAGTAATCTTTGATGAAATAGATACCGGAATTTCCGGCAAAGCCTCTCAAAGTGTAGCTGATGAAATTGTAGAACTTTCTAAATATCATCAAATTATTGTAATTACGCACCAAGCAATTATTGCATCAAAAGCAAATAAACATTTCTACGTAAGAAAATCTCAAAACGACGAAACAAAAGTTGAAGTTTATGTATTGACCGGAGAAAACAGGATTAAGGCACTTGCAGAACTGGCAGGTGGAGAAATTAATGAACAATCAATTGAATTTGCAAGATCATTGGTTGGATAAAAGCTCTAAAAAAGATAGCGCAACAAGTGCGCTATGACAGTTTTTCTCATTTTATTTATAAATCTTCCGTTCTAAATGTCGAATAACCTTCGTAACTGTAACTTGCATCTATTCCCTTCATAAACACTTCTCTGTCATTGATATCGTCTGTCAAAGCATCTTTCAAAATGACTTTTATTTCCAAATCTTTTATCGGACTTCTTTCCATCGCAAGCAAATAATCATTTTTATCAACTCGCCTCCAATCCACAACTTTACTAAGTTCCTTTTTTAGAATTAAATCAAGCCATATCCTTGTACTACGTCCGTTACCCTCCCTAAATGGATGTGCAACATTCATCTCAACATATTTTTTAATTATTTCATCAAAAGTTGATTGTGGCATATTTTCAATATGTTTGAGTGCATCTTGCAAATACACAACAGGTGCAAAACGAAAACTCCCTTTTGCAATATTAACGGTTCGAATTTCCCCTGCAAAATCATATATATCTTGAAACAAATATTCATGAATTTTTAGCAAAGAAGAAAAACTTCCGGCATCAGCTAAAGACAAAAGTCCATTTTCAAACAATTCAACTGCTCGTTTTTTAGATAATTTTTCTTCCTCTTTAGCTAAATCTGCCGAATTAGTAATTCCTAATTTGTTTTCTAAAACCATTAACACCTCGTTTTTTAATCATACTATCACAAAAAACGATTTTTGCATTAGTTTCCTAATCCTCAATAAAATCTCTGAAATGCTGTAACTCTTTTTTCTGTCTAATCTTGGTTAAAGCTGCATCTTCTAACTGTCTTATTCTCTCTTTTGAATATCCCATTATCTCTCCCAATTGCTCAAGAGTTTTCGGAGTTTCTCCATTAATTCCGAAACGACAACAGACAATTTTTTTTTCTTTTTCAGGCAAAGTTGATAGCATATTTTCAATTCCTCCTTTTAAAGCATTGTTTTTAGTCTGAATTTCAGGTGAGTGATATGACTTATCCTCAATGTAATCCCCGACATTCAAGTCATCTGTAACAGGGGTTTCAAGACTAATAGGTTCTTTTATTATAGATTTTTTTATGGTTAAAACTTGTTTTAAAGTTAAACCTAGCCTTTGAGCAACTTCCAAATCAGATGGTTCTCTTCCAAATTCAAAAGACAAAGTTGTGTAAATTTTTTTATATTTTCTAATTTTTTCTGTCATGTGAACTGGAATTCTAATTGTTCTTGAATTATTGGATATTGCCCTTATTATTGTTTGTTTTATCCACCAAGTAGCATAAGTTGAAAATTTAAAATTTTTTGAATAATCAAATTTTTCTGCAGCTTTAATTAATCCTAAAGAGCCTTCTTGTACCAAATCCATAAACAAAACACCTTGACCTATATATTTTTTTGCAATACTTACAACCAATCTCAAATTAGCTTGCACAAGTTTTCTTTTCGCAATATTTGCCTGCGAAAGATTTCCTTCTTTAATTTGTTTACCTAAAACTTTTTCTTCTTTAGAGTTTAACAATTTAGTTTTTCCAACATCTTTCAAATACATTTGTAAAATGTCATCATCGTTAAATATTGAATTAAATGTTTTGGGTTCATTAATTTCATCTTGTTCAATATCCAGTACCTCAATATTTTCAACATAATTCGCTTTTAAATCTCTATATAAATCTACTGCCACAATATAAATCCCCTCTCTTTTTAGATTTTAATATTTTTGACGTAAACAGATAAATTTTGTTTCCAACTCTTTTTTGTGTAAAATAAATATTATGGGAATTATTACAGAAAAAGATTTTATTGAACGTATAAAAATTTTTGATGAATACGCCTTCAAAGCAGGTGAAAGAGCAGATAAAAGCGTATTAGATTCGCACGATTTCAGATATGTAAAAAGTGGTCAATTTAAAGCAAATTTGCATGTACATACGCAATACTCTGACGGAGAAATGTCAATTAAAGAACTTCTTGATTTGTCAGAAGATATGGCAAAAACAAATCCCGAATTTATCACCGCAATCACAGACCACGACACAATTGACGGTGACAAAGAGGTATCAAAATTTATTGAAAACTATACGCACGCAAATATTTGTTTAGGCGTTGAATTTTCAACAATTGCAATAAATTTTCCAAAACAACCAAAACCTTTACAGGTACATTTGCTTGTATATGGAATTAACCCAAATGATAACAAATTGGATAATTATCTTAAAACAAAGCGAGAACAAAAACTTAAACTTGCCAAAGCTACAGTTGCAGAATTAGACAAAGCTTTACCTGAATATAATTTTTCTCTTGAAGAGGCTGCAAAATGTCATGGCATGGTTTTGAAAGGAGAAGATGAAGTCGCTCATCCTCTAAAAAAATATACTTCAGGAAAAATCTTATTAGATTATTACATGCCTAATGCTGATTTTTCTTATGAAAAACCGATTTATAAATTCAAATATCTATTTAAAGGGAAAGAACCATATCATATAACTTACAAAAAAGCGCTTGAAATGTATATTGGAGAGGAACTTCCACCAATTCCTGATAATATAGAACAAAAAATTCAAATTGCACGAGAAATTTATTTGAAGGCACACCCTTCAATCGGTAACATGCTTGAACAATTTTCTTCTTTTGAAGATACAGTAAAATTTGTTTCGACTTTAGATAGTGGTGTAATGTCTATTGCTCACCCAGCAAGAACAAAAGCCTATTGTCCTGAATTTTATGATTATTTATTCGAACACTTCAAATCTTCAGGTGGAGAAAAAGCAATGTTTTACGAAGGTTATTACCAATCTTATGAAGGTGAATATTTTCAAAAATGGCAAAAAGCAATTGACAAGTCTGCAGCAAAATTCGGATTATTAAAAACAGGTGGGTTAGACTCGCATGGGAAAAGTCTTGTTGTAAGATGCCCAAGAAAGGATAGAGCATGAAAAAATTCATACTAATCTTAATTTTAATAATGATTTCGACATGCGTGGCTAAAGCGAATGATACAGGCTATGTTAGTCCTGAATCTTATGCGGTAAACGAAGCTGATATGACAGATTATTTTAATATTCCGGCTCCTCAGAGGTTGAATATTGACGAATTAGATAACCGTATTAAATTTAATAAAACGGCTACGGAGCCGAAAAATGTAGTTAAAGAAGGTAAAACTACAAAAGTTAAACGAGCTAAGGGGGAGAAAAAACCTTACGAAGAACGTATGATTTATAAAGCTGCAAAATGGTGGACTGATCAGACATACAAATTTGAAGATGAACATCATGGCGAAAAACACGAAATTAAAGTAAAAGCTCGAGAAGAATATGAAAGACAGCAGGCTGAAAAGTCTAAAGAGCAAGATGCTTTGTAAAGAAACATTGTTTTTAAACTTTTCAATCTTCAAAATTGTATGATTTTATTTAATGTATTTGTTTAATTCAGATTTTTCTTCAAAAGTTACACGACCTGGAACCGCTTTTTTACCGTTTCCATTTTTAATATAGACGTAAAAATAACCAAATGTTCCATCTTGATTTTTGTTTCCTAAAGCGGTTCTTAGATTTTTCATGTCTATATATAGGACATTATTTATATCGAAATCTTGATTTTTATCTTGCAGAACAAGACTACCGTCAGAATTTAGTTTCACAAAACGAATATCTGCATTAATCAATTCTTTGGTTGAAATTTTAGAAGAATTACCATCACTTTCTAATTTTTTTAAAGAAGCAAATAAGTCTGATTTACTATCATTGTAACCTAATATATTTTCAACAGACCATTTTCCATCCTTGCTATCTTTGACTAAAACGTAATCAGTTCCATCAATACGAATTATGTATGGATCTAAATAACTCAACATGCCCATGCCTGAATTTCTTAATTGAGGATTTGCACGCATGCTCAAACGCCCATTGTATAAAGAAGTTCCGGCAAGCAAACCTTGTAAGAAAAGCATGTCAGGATTGTTGAAATCAATATAAGAATATCTTCTTGGCATAAAATTATATATTGTAGAAGTGTATGGAATAGCAGGTCGAGTGTTAGTTGCTTTGTAATAATAAGTTGCGCTAAATGCGGGTTCTACAAGCAATCCTAGAGCTAATAATAAAGCAAATTTTTTCATAATTAACGACCTCCAAATTTTACGAGACACCAATATAACGAAATAAAAACAAAAAAGTTCAAAAAAAACAGTTGACAATAAAAAATGTTTAAGTTAATATAAATCTTGTCGAGACTGACTGAAGGGCGTTTAGCTCAGTTGGTAGAGCGCCTCCCTTACAAGGAGGATGTCAGAAGTTCGAGTCTTCTAACGCCCACCATTTAAAATTAAGAGCCGAAAGGCTCTTTTTTTTATTAAAATTCTTTACCCGAAAATTTAAAGAAATAATAAAAATTTCTACACATTATTTATAACATTACGTGTCAGGGGGGTATCTTTTTGTAGGTATGGGGCGATAGGAGCTGTTGTTTTTCCTTTATTTTCAAAATTAAATTTTATCTCTGTCGGGAATGATGTGTGGAATGTTGTCAAATAATAATCTCCATTCGCATCAATAATTCCGTAAAAATGATTATTCATGTCTTTATTGAGTTTTCTCAAGTCTTTTATTCTTTTCAATGATTGAATATCTTTAATATTTTGTTGTTTTCTTCTTTCTCCAAATTTAGCTATTTCATCATTCTTGTCAACAAATTTTTCTGCACGAGCAGACATTCCGATTGTTGGGCTTATATCTTCCAGTCTTTTATAGTAATTGTTAAAATATTCAAATGCTTCATCTTCATTCTTTACAACTTTTTGGGCGCTTTTCATATCTTTTTTGTACAGATTATTTACTTTTTCCAAAATATCCATATACAAAATCCGCAAATCTTTTTCCTTAAACCCTTTTGGAACTTTACTATCATTTGCAGCTGATCTTGCAATAAATTCAAAGTTTGGATTTTTTTGTAACGGAGTTAATGTAAACAATACATTTGCCATTCTTGTTGTATATAAATCGTACAATTTTTCGGCTAATTCCGGTTTTCTGTTTTGCTTCAATTCTAAAGATTTTGCATACATTGCATGAAATGGATTTACAGATAAATTAAAACCCTCTAATTTCTTGAAATTTTCCGGTTTACTATAATATTCAACATATTTTTCCATACGTTTTTGCGCTTTTACATCTTGAATATTCCACCCTGCTGTGTCAAATAGGACTGGTAAATGAAAAGCTTTATCCAATCTTTCGGCGATATCTATAAAGTCATGCTCTTTCCCTTCATTGTCTTTCAATATAATTGAACTGCAATCTGCATCATGAAATGGTATTGCCATAGCATGTTTATTCTTCTTTTGAACAACAACAGGAAAGCCTACACGCTTATTTAATTCTTCAAATCCATCTGTCAAAGAAGTAAAGTCATTCCAACTCATTTTATTAATCTGATTTGCAGTTTCCTTAATAGGAGCTTTTGCACTAGCATAACAATGAGCGCAAATATTTCTGCATCCACGATTTACTGTAATTTCTGCAACTGTGTCTGCAACAAATGCAATTTCTTTCATATTCAAGCCCTTAAAAACATTTATTCCTTCTTGAATACCATCCAATTTATTCAAATCAAACATATATAAATCAAGTGTTTTGACCTTTTTATAAGCCTGTTTAGCCATACATAAATATGTTTTAGCTGCAAAATATTTTGGAGAATGAACGTTTAATGGAAATCCACCGCTAAAACTCGGAGCAAAATTATGTTGCACAACCGGATTTTGCTGAAAAGTTTGAGCTTTTTGAGTTTTTGGGCTAAAAGAGATATTTGAATAATTTTGAACAGATGAAATTTTCATATTTTTAATAAAACAAGTAAAAATATTTTTTGCTATTTTATGAATTGAAATATTTGTATTTATATGATACCTTAAAATGTATGAAAAAGATTTTTTTAACTCTTATTATTTTAATTTCAGCATCGCTTAGTGCAAATTCATTTGATTTTGTGGAAAACAGTGTTTATTATAACTTACAAACTCAAAAATGGAGCTTAAACAGGCAGACTCCTAAAGATGTTAAATTGATTTATAAAATGTACTCCGCATCAGGAGGATATTCTGAATATTACAATAATAGAGGTAAATTGGCTATTGGACCGTTTTCTAATAGGGAATTTATTGATGACGGAAATTTGATTGGAATTGACAACGGAAATCTTAAATTAATCAAATATTATTATGATAATGGCTATTTTAGGAATTCTATACTTGATGAGGGTTACATAGAGAAATTATTTCCTGAGATAGAAATAATTAAATTATCTAAATTTGTGAATAACGAGATTACAATTTACAAAAAGCCATTAGAGCAAAAGAAAATTTTAATCCTTAATGATACAAAAAATAATTATTATAAATACACATTTAAACCTGCAAATGTTGGAGATAAAGATATTACAGGCTTAATTACAGTTAGTAAATTCGGCAAAATAGTTTTCTCGCACTATGGAGATGACAACGAATTTTTCCCTGCGCTAAAAATTCATGTAAAAAGATCTAAAAATGAAACAAAATGATGAATATACAGTAAAAATAGAAAAACTTTCCAATCTAGGAACAGGAATTGCCAAAATTGACGGGCAAGTCATCTTTGTTGAAAATGTTTGTCCACAAGATGAAGTTAAAATTAAAATAATCAAAGCAAATAAAAATTACGCAACAGCAATTCCGATTGAAATAATTACACCATCAGAGCATCGTATTGAGCCTTTTTGTCCGATGCAAAAAGTTTGTGGTTCATGTCAGTTACAATTTATTGATTATGAGTATCAATTAGAATTGAAACGTCAAATGGTCGAGGATGCAATAAGAAAAATTGGTGGGCTTGACGTTCCGATTAATTTTCCTCTTGCATCACCTGACACCAAAGAGTTTCGTCATAAAGTTCAATATCCTGTATCTCAAACCAAAGTTTCTAAAAAGATTTTAGCCGGTTATTACAAACCGCAGTCGCACGAAATTGTAAATATTAAATATTGTCCAATTCAACCTGAAATTTGTGATGAAATAATTGATTTTGTGAGAGAAAATGCTCCAAAATTTGCGATTTCTGGTTTTAATGAAAAGAAACATGTTGGAGATTTAAGACATGTTGTAATAAGAATTTCTGCGACTAACAATGATTGCCTTGTAACTCTTGTTATTAATGGAACAAAAATGTTTGACAGATTAAAAAATTTCGCAAATTTTATCTTTGATAATTTTGAAAAAGTTAAAGGAGTTTGTGTAAATTTCAATTCTAAAAAGACAAATGTTATTTTAGGTAAAGAAACAGAATGTGTTGTAGGAGAAGATTTTATCGAAGAAAATCTTTTAGATAAAACATTCAAAATTGGTGCAGACACATTTTTTCAGGTTAATCCAAAAAGTGCAGAAAATATTTTTAAATATGTTAAAAATGAAGTTTCAAAAATAGAAAAACCGACTGTTTTGGATGCTTATGCCGGAATTGCAACTTTTGGAATATGCGTTTCTGATGTTGCAGAAAAGGTTACAAGTGTTGAAGAAAATTCTTCCTCTATTCAAAAAGCTAAAGAGGTTTTAAAATCAAACAATATCAAGAATGTTGAGCTTTTTGCGCAAGATACATTGAGATATTTGAAATCAATTAAGAAAAAATTTGATATAATAATTCTTGACCCACCTAGAAAAGGTTGTACTCAAGAGGTTTTGGATGAAGTTCTCAGACATTTAAAATCTAATCATTCTAAAGCTGAAAGTGATGAGATTCTTCGCTCCGCTCAGAATGACGCAATAGCCGAAGGAGCATCAAAAGGCAAAATCATTTATGTTAGTTGCAATCCTGCGACACTTGCAAGGGATTTAAAATATTTGACAGAACACGGAGCGAAGGTGGAAAGTATTCAACCGTTCGACATGTTCTGCCATACTTATCATATTGAAAACGTCGCAATTATTAATCTTTAGGGGCATAAAGTTTAACAAATTCCGATAAATTCTCACGAATTTCTTTTAATTGTTTATATTTTAAGGTTTCTTTAAACGGCTTAGTTTGCTTACTTGGTGGCAAAGAAGCGTATTTTCCCAACCATAAATTTTCCAAAGCATCAAAATATTCTTTTAAATTTTGGACTGATTTTTTTGTAAATGTTACCGGAGCAGTAATACTTGCTGCGCCTTTTACATCACGCATTTCAGCATCTTTATAAAGAGCAGCTGTAACAGTTCTAAATTCTTTTTTGATACCATCAATAATTTTGTCAGAACCTTTATCTTTTGTGAAACCTAATTCTTTATATCTTCTGGTATGTTCATAAACTGCTTTATGTTCAATATCTTTAAAAGCATGATAGTTTGGTCCAGGAAGAATAATCAATTCAAACAAATTACCATCATCGGTTGCTTTTTCAATCATTTTTCCAGTTTGCGGGTCTTTAACCATTTTAAATTTTTCAAAACGCATTTGAACATCTTCATAACCTGATGGTTGAGCCTTTGTTCCAAATCTGATATCAATATCTTTCGCCATTTTAGGTACACCGTCTTCACCAAGTACCATAAAACCTTTTGAATCTTCTGCAAAAGTGCTTGCTATGCGATATCCCCTTTTGTGCATTGCTTCAACAATTTTTTGATAGTTTTTATTTGCATTTGGCATATACAAAGTTGCACGCATACCATCTCTTACTGCGCCATGAAAACCGCCTTTTTCAAATAATTGTTCATCTGCTCGAGCCAATTTGCTTAATGTAGAATCCAAACTTTTTGTAGAATGAACATTGTGCGCTCTTACAAAAGTAACATCAGGAAATTCCTGAGCCATATCTGCTAAATCGTTCAAATATCTTTCAGCGTGTTTTCTGTTTTGTTCAACAAAGAAATCTCCAATACGCATGCCTTTTGATGAATTTTCATCTATTGCTGCGGTTTTTGTTTTTCCATTAATTGTTACGGTATCAACTTTTGGCATTCTTTCAAGTTGAGAACCTTTTGGACCTTTTAATTTTACTCTATTTCTTTTTACTGTATTAGTAGCAGCTTCGCCAAAAATTGCTATTTTAGACTTTGTTGGCGGAACTTTCCCTAAACCATTTAAAACTTTTGGTAATTCTTCTTTTGAAGCATATACTCTTAGTCCTGGTTTACTAATTCTTTTTAATCCGTCGATTACTCTATTTCCTTTTTCGTCATATTTTAAAGTAACTCTTATTGTTCCTTGATTGTCATCTTTTATTTCTTCGAAAGATTTGATGTATCCTTCTTTGAATAATATTTCAGCAATTCCTAATTTCATATTTGATGCAGGTATATCTACTGTTTTGTGTTTAGAAGTGTTTGCATTTCTAATTCTTGTTAACATATCTGCGATTGGATCTGTTGTATTCATTTTTTTCCTCCTTTTCTTTTATTTCATCAAGATTCTACCAGCTTGCTTTTTTAACACCTGGTATTTCTCCTTTATGTGCTAATTCTCTAAAACATACACGGCAAATACCATATTTTCTAATATAAGCATGTGGTCTTCCACATATTTTACATCTATTATAATATCTGCTGCGTTTGTATAATAAGAAGAACCGGATTTAGCAGCATTGATTTTACTAGCCTGCAGTTCATTTTCATGGTTATAACCTCTAAATAGCAAAACCCCACCTTTTTCTAATTCCATTGCAAAAAGTTGTCCATGACCTGCTATGCGTTGTCCTGTTTTTTTGCAAGCATTACCTGTACCTTTTTTACCACTTTCACTCATCGCACAAACAGATTCTGCTCCATAATAA
>ERZ870052.698-NODE-698-length-12803-cov-11.834198_pt1 | contig 12803 bp, 10 predicted proteins | sample MGYA00520889_ERZ870052 | MGnify/ENA primary metagenome ERZ870052 (study PRJEB32232, sample SAMN07284988) | human gut metagenome | biome: human-associated habitat; material: feces | host: Homo sapiens | place: Tanzania | collected 2014-08-14 ...
GTAGAGTGGTCGATTACAACGGTCTTGAAAACCGTCGTACCGAGAGGTACCGGGGGTTCGAATCCCTCTCTCTCCGCAAGAGCCTTCTGAAAGAAATTTCAGAAGGCTTTTTTCATTTATATATCCCCCTTTATTATCAATCCAACCTTCTTCATTTACTGATCCATCCCTCTTTTTTCTCCTCTTCTTAAAACTTTTTATCGTTTCGTTTGGGATATTCAAATATTTATCGTAAATTTGCAGCGATAGAAACCAAATCATCGGCAAATTATATATCAATCAATTATAAAACATAATGAAAAAACTAATGACCATTATTGCCGCCATCTTCTGCATGGCGCAATTGTATGCAACAAACCCTGTTAAGCAATGGGGACAGCTGCAAGTAAAAGGTGCACAATTGTGCGACCAAAGTGGAAATCCTGTAGTATTGAGAGGCGTAAGCCTGGGATGGCACAACATCTGGCCTCGATTCTACAACAAGCAAGCCGTGAAGTGGCTCGCTAACGATTGGCATGCCAACATTATTCGTGCAGCCATGGGCATTCAGATAGAAGACAACTATCTGGAGAATCCTGATTTTGCCATGAAATGCATCACCCAGGTAGTTGATGCAGCCATCAAGAACGGCACTTACGTTATCATCGACTGGCATGCCCACAAAATGCACACCGAGGAAGCCAAGGCTTTCTTTGGAAAGATGGCACAGAAATACGGCAAGTATCCTAACGTTCTCTACGAACTCTACAACGAACCTATTGAGGACAAATGGGAAGATCTCAAGGTCTATGCCAAGACCATTATCTCAGAAATCAGAAAGTATGATCCCGACAACATCATCCTGATGGGCTGTCCTCATTGGGATCAGGACATAGACATCGTGGCGCAGAGCCCTATAGAGGGAGTAAGCAATGTAATGTACACTCTTCATTTCTATGCTGCCACCCACAAGGATTATTTGCGTGATAAGTTGGAAGCAGCCGTCAAGAGCGGTCTTCCGGTATTTGTATCGGAGTGTGCTGGCATGGAGGCATCAGGCAATGGTCCTCTGGCACCTGAAGAATATCAGAAATGGCTTGATGTGATGGAGAAGTATAAGGTGAGCTGGGTAAACTGGTCGGTAAGCGATAAAGACGAAACCTGCTCCATGCTCCTTCCCCGTGCCCAAGCCACCGGCAATTGGACACCTGACCTTATCAAGCCATGGGGCAAAATGGTGAAGGAAGCGCTGACAAGATACAATCAATAGGAATTATCACGCAGCGTGAAAGTCTAAACATCACGCACGATAGTTCTATACACGTAACTTTATTTTTTGAGAAAAAAGTCTCAAAGTCTCATTTTCTGTTGAAAATATCGACTTAAAGACTTGATAGATAATAAGATAAAGATAATGAGACTTCTCGGTTTTGGTGCCGAGAAGTCTCATTAAAGTCTCATAGAAGTATCATTATTTCACTTTTTCTTTACAAGATACTTCATTCCATCTGCAAATCTCTTATGTTTTAACTCACTCATATTCGCCGGTTTTCTGCCGAATCCCATCAAACTGTTCACCTTGAGCGATGAACCTATCTGCTTTTTCAGATAGTCGAAAATCTCGGCGGCAGTCAGATATTCACCCTCTTTCTCATTCTCAACCAAATCAAAATAGAGCTGGAAATACTGGTCTATCGGCTCAGCCACCTCAAACTGACAGTTGTTCTTCATGATCAACTTCACCTGTTCCGCATCAAAATAACTCTTCTCGCCATTGTGCAGGGCGGTCAGCGCCTGGGCGAAAAGTTGCTGATAGTTCGGACGCACACTCACATCGATAGGCCCCGTCAGTTCCACGCCTATAAACCTTCGGTTGCCGGATGGATCGGTGAGAATATCCGTGATGTTGCTCGTGGCGATGAACGAGGCGAGACGAGGAAATTCCATGACATGACTGCCATACGGAGGCTTGTATTTCAGCGTAGGCAACTGGATGAGATTCTTCAGAAATCCCTGCTGCACCTGTGGCGAAATCTGGTTGAACTCATCGAGATTGATGACCATAAACTGCGCCATCGCCTGATAAACCTGACGTTTTTCTGACAGAATCAGATTATCGCTATATCCCCATTGTAGCTCCGGTGGCAACAGCCGGCGACAGAAAGTACTCTTGTTGTAACCCTGCTTGGAAATGAGAAGTGGAGCCACCGAGTTGCCATACTGGCGATGGGTAAAGCCGCGCCACTGGTCAACCATGCCCAGGAACCAGGTGTAGAACCAGTCTGCCCAGTAAGGATTGTTGGTAGGAACCGTACGAGCCAAGGCACGTATATGGTCCTTTCCGTCCCATTTGTCGTAGCATTGGAAGAGATATTCATCTATCGGATTATAATTCTTGATATAATCAGACTCCAGAAAATTTCTGACATCCTTGATGCTCACTCGGATATCAGCGAGCTGCACCTCCAGCGTCATGCGCTTCTGCACTCTCGGATCTACGGGCTGGAAACCATACCAACCTTTCTCTTTCGGCATGTATTCCACGAATTTCATCACCGTGTTGTATCTGAAGTTATATTTACTTTTCAGCAGCTGCATCATGCTCATGATATTCTCGCGAACGCTGTTCTTGTCAACTTTCTTTTCTTCTTCCGAAGTATCGGAACCAGGAATCATCTGCTGATTATCTTCCGTGTTGAAAGCCTGATTCTGAGGGCGCATGTTGCTGTCAATCTTCATCGCCACCGCCTTACTGTTGAAATAAGGTTTCGCATCGAGCGTCATCATAAAACTGTTGTGCATCGAAGGCTCAAAAGACAGATTTGAGCCCGCTTCTATAGAAGGTTTCGGTCCGTCTGTGAGCACCGAAGCCTTGGCAATCGCCTGATATACAGGCAGAATCTGCTGGTAAGCGATGCGGTACAGTCGTTCGGCATCCGCCTCCTCAACAGGCAGCAAGTCATCTTCATTACTGAATTTCACCAATACGATAACCGACTTACCATCAGCACCTTCCAGCGCAGCAAAGGTAGAAGGCAGCATGGCAACCGAGCGCTTCACGCCCTCCACGCCGTCTGCATCCGTAATGTTTCCGAATTTCAACAGCAGGATACCATTGCACGCCTTCATCTTCAGGTTGTTGTTTTCATCTTTGGCGAATTCAGCAGCGGGGTAGATGTGCATCCATGTTGGCATATCCTTGTAGTATTCGTAGCCGCTTTCCATATAGGACACGTATTCGCGGAAATGGGTAACAGTAAGTCTGCTGTCATCTTTTGCGATACGTTGCAGCAACTTCTCCATCGTCTTGGTGCTGACGAGGAGCTGCTTCTTGTTGTTTGTATGAACGATTGTTACCTTCATTGAATATATTGATTAGGATGTTTGTTTGTTAACTATTAACCATAAACTGTTAACTATAAAATTTTATCAGCGTTGCCCAAAGTTTGGTTGGTAAATTGGGCACTCGTTTCCCGTTGTACGGGCAATGGCTGCCCGTCACTTGTTCTCCAGTAGCCCGTCACGTGTTCACCGGTAGCCCGTCACGTGTTCTCTGTGGGACCGCTTAAATGGCATGGCTGGAACATCTGGAGGGCAGAGAAAAAGATTAGCTTTTAGTGAAATCAATCTCTTCTGAGAAATGGTCGAATTCAACATCTTTATATCCGTATTTGGCGAAGAGCTGTTTGATATATGCCTGTTGTTCCGGCAGGAGTTTCAGTTGTCCCAGTTTGTATCGGTAGTATTGTCCTTTGCTGCCGAGATAGTCTCTCATTTCGGCGCGCAGAGCAGGAGCGTCTTTCACTTTCATTTCGGCAAAGAGTTTGTCGAATCCCCATGCCATTTTCACGACACGCAGCGGAGCGAAGTACTTGCAAATCCCGTTTTTCAGGGCATTTGGGAAAATGGCATCCCCTCTATCAGTCTTCTCGTTTTTATAGAGACCGGATAGATAGTGGATACATTTGTTTTTCATCGGACATGGTTCGGTGAAACAATAGGTGATGTTGCTAGGTACGTTTCCGTACTCAAAAGCCTTTTTCAGTAATTCCTTTTCATCCATGTTTCTTAAGTATTATGAATAAAACATTCTGTTTTACTAAACGCAAAAACATCCTGTTTATTGCCTTGCAAATGCTATTATTATCACTTCATAAAGCATTTTTTTTTCGATACCAAGCAAGAAAATCATGATACTTCTCGCTAATTTATGATACTTCGATGATACTTCTCCCTTTATTTTTAGAGAAGTCTCATTCGTGATAAAGTATTGTGTATTAAAGATATACCCTTCATTTTCCTTTGGATAATGAGACTTTGATACTTTTTTCGAAGAAAAAATATATGCGTGTGCGCTACCTTTGACTTTATTTTATATAGATTGCGTGAGAGCTTAGTTTCATGATTTAGGAGATTTATGAAGTGTCATGCAAATTCAAAAGCATCAAGTTTATGGAAAATGATGCTTTTGAATTATTTTATAGTAACTTGCCGTTTTATAAAAGTGATATTTGTTGAAATTAGCGAAAAGGAAACGCTAGATGTTAGAAAAAGTCTATTAAAGGTCGTATTCTAGCTCTGTAAGAATTAATTTTTTGATGCAAAGTTGAATCTTTAGGAAAGGGAATTTCTTGTGAATTGTCAAATAAAAAGACGGCATAGTATGGGGATGTTTCTGGCAGAAAACCATGTTTTATTAGTGCCTCTTTTGTCCATATCTGAAAAGTCCCCTTTGATTTTAAACGGAATAAGTGTGTATCAAATCCGTTGGTGTGTAATAAAATATACTGCATCCTCTCAAAGCCATTTGTCACTAAAAGTGATCCTTTTGTTTCTCCAATTCTTGTGTAACAGATACCGGTTTTTATCATCTGTGCTTTCAGCTCTTGACGTGCATGATTGACTAAAACCATTACTTCTTCAGGATTTTCTTTCATATTGCGAAGCATTTTTGTAAAAATTGACGCATCTGCTATTTGTTGTTTTCTTCTTATGCTCAACTGTAGAAAGTCTTCAGACATTTCGCAACCTATAAATTTTCGTCCAAGCAGATTAGAAGCTATACCTGTTGTTGAACTACCTGCAAAGGGATCAAGTATTGTATCGCCTTTTTGGGTAGAAGCAAGAATTATACGATATAATAAGCGTAAAGGCTTTTGAGTTGGATGCTTTCCACACTTCTTTTCCCATACTCCAGCAGCTGGTAGCTTCCATACATCTTGCATCAATGTGCCTCCGTTTATTTTTTTCAGAGTTTCTTTGTTGAAAGTGTACTCTTTGCAGCATTTTCGAGTCGCCCAGATAATATATTCTGCGCAGAAGTTCAGTCTTTTATCCGATAGGGTCATTGGTGGATCCGTTTTTTGCCATACTATCAAATTGATTATTTTGAATCCAAGCTGGTCAAGACACTTTTCTACAGAGAAAATGTTATGGTATGTGCCACAAATCCATATCGTTCCGCTTTCTTTCAATATTTTACAGCATGATGCAATCCATTTGAAATTGAATACATCTACTTCATTTCTTGTGCGTACTCTGTCCCATTGTCCTTTGTCGAATTTTATGTATTGACCATTGATATTTACTTTTCCATTGCCTGTAGACAAAAAGTATGGAGGATCTGCGAAAATCATATCGACCTTTGTATCAATATGGTTAAGCAGTTCCAAACTATCACCTTTGTATAAAGTGAAATCTCCCGTGTTATAATAAGCGTTAATCATATTTATATTACCAACTTATGTGAGTGTGACAAATCAAGGGTTTCATTTCGTTTTGAAATGTAATATCTGAAATCACTGCTCATGATTGTTTTATCTAATGAGGTTTTAAATGTTGTGTTACGGATAAATGCCACATCTTCAGTAACAAGTCCATCTTTTATTCTTACTTGACCATCATTGTCTATCATGATGATATTCGAATCAAAAAGTTTATGGTGATTTTGGCATAGCCACAATCCGTTATTGCCATTTACTGCATGATTGAACTTTGCCTCTTCGTCAAGTCCTACTTCATTTGAAATTTGTGAGACCCCCCAAATATGGGCCCCTTGAATAATTTCTCCGATTTCACATCCGCATAATGCGCATTTTTTGTAACCGATTCTATTGTAAAGATTGTAAAGATATGATGCAGAACGTAATTTTGTGCGGTCTGAATTATCTGATGTTGAGTGCTTGTCGAGAAACAAAGTTGTGTTGTAAAGTGATACATTTCCAAGACTATTTATTGTATTGATAGATGACTTTGGAAGTGTCTTTAGGTCTTGTTCACATATATTGAATAATTCTACAGGTCTATCAGCAATATGTGATACCGCAATGGCCAGTAATGTTGATTCGTATTTGCTGGCTCCAAATGTTTTTGCGTAAATCTGAATAGTTTCAGAAGTTTTTGATACATACGAAGAATTGTTCGAAAACTTTTCTGCCTGATTGTCTCGTCTATCGATGATCAATTCATCGATATTTTTATATGCGTATAAAACTTTATGATAGTACTGGGTGATATTCAGAAAACGAACTCCAGCTGTCAATAATAATTTGTAAATAAACAGGTGGTAGCCTGTAAATGCATTGCCAATGTGCTGAATAAAGTAGTAATACAACTGCTTGTTTGGACGTTTGTCTGCGTAATATAAATTGATGGCAGTAGGGACGCTTTGCAGACTTGAATTTCGTCCTTCTATGTTAATTTCTGAAAGCGAAACATAGTTGATTGTATTGTTATATTCAACATAGACCAATCTACCTTTATTGTAGGTAGATAGGTCTTTCACAACTCTGTAGTTTCGTTGACCAGTTACTCTCTGACAAATATCTGTTAGGACTTCTTTTGTCAGAATTACGTCGAACAGCCCAGGTGTCTTCTGGGCGTTCGGACGGTAGGTGATTGTAGCTATCATATTTTCAATTAGTAATTTGTAATTAATACTTCCTTACGGTTGTTGTATCTTCCTTGTGGTACTTCTATGTCAATAACATTGTAGTTGTTGTTGGCTGCCCATGTTGCTATTTCCTTATTGTAAAAATCATTCACTTTAAGGACGTATGATAACATAAAACGAGAACCACGTTCGTTTATTTTGTCTAGGAACATACATAGATTATGTTCATGATTTATAGTCCACCCTTCAAAACCACGCTTTCCGTCATTATAGACGCCAAGTGTAGAACGGTAGGGAGGGTCAGCATATACCAATGTATCGGGAGTGATTTTTTCGATGAGCTTGTCGAAACTCATATTGCAATACTCTATATTCTTGGTTCTAGAACAACGGGCGAAAGTAATGAACTTTGACAGCAGACATTCGTTGAACCATCTTGAACCAGGAGGATTGTTAAATCCGTGGTTTGTATTGAAACGTATTTGTTGCTGAAATCCATATAGAATAAGCGTGTAAAGCATTCTTGGATCCCGTTTTTCTATAGGGGTTTTATTGTATTTCTCGCGCAATGCCATATACCCCTCTTTGTTGTTCGGTGAAAGCTTATATTTGTTTATGAGCTTTGATACATACATTAAATAAGCATATACATCAGTACTGAATGACTTGATTAATCCTTCCACAAATGGATTGATGTCATTATAAATTGTTTTGTTTGAAGGTATATTTATGCCAACATTAAAGCCGCCGCCAAATGCATCTACCAATTTATTCAAGTGATGGGCTGGCAAGTGACGTTTAATAATGTCTACCATCTTGGATTTGCTTCCAGTATAGTTTAATGGTGATTCTACCACTACTTCTTCTATAGGCTTTTTTTGAACATAAAAGAGATATTCCTGATGCCCTTCTTTACCTTGGCACTTAGTATTATTATACTTTTTGTAATCAAGGGCAATACAGACGTACGATTTCTCTACGCCATATCTTTTTAGCGTTGATTCAATGAAATCCTTTGACATAAAACCGTCGTTGTTGTAGCTGAGTATGATGTGTGAGGCACGAGTCTCTGCAACTACTTTGTCGAACAATATATGAGCATGGTACATTTTCGACCAGTCGGAACGCATAGGTCCTGTTGGACGTGAACCAGTAACCTTGCTGATTGTTGGATTATCGTTTAAAATTAGGGTTTCAAGTAGATGATATTGTGTTCCATATTGGTTTTGGGTATAAGGAGGGTCAAGATAAAGAATATCACAGTCAATATTACCTATGATATTTTCTATCTTGCTGTTATAATTATCTATTTTCTCACAAATACCTTCTTTAGAATCTATTCTGTTGAAAGTGATAGATTTCAAAGCGCGGCTATCCCAATGTTTCAGGAAAGCACCATAGACACCTGCTGTATTTGATACATCAGAAACGGATTCCATTAAGCAAGCAAGTAGATAAATGTATTCATGTTCTGATAGTAGATTTTGCTCTTTCCATACTTCTATCTGATAACGGAAATAGTCAATTCTTCCTGCATTTTCGGCAGAGAAATACATTCGTTCAGAACCGCCTGGAGAATAATTACTAAAAATAAAATCTTGACGTAAGGTCTTTGTGTCATTCAGATATACGAATGGATCAAAGCCTAGTTTGTCAAAAGTACATTCGTTAGCATAGAGCTTTCCTAGAGCAAATGTTGAAGAACATTTGAGTGAATCGTTAATTATTATATGGTCATACGAAGTCTTTATGGCATCAGAAACAGATCCCATACCACAGAAAGCGTCAAAGAAAATCAAGTTTCTTTGGAGCAATCCTTTATCTGCCAATAATTGAATGATTGGATCAGTTAAACTTTCTTTACTTCCTAAATATCTCATTAATATTCTGTCTATTGTATCTAATTTTTGTAATACTATATTTTTTATATTTGAGTAATAAAATACTCGTATTATGGCAATATCAGATTCTTTTGTTTGTATTAGTACTGCATAATTTAAGCAAGCAAAACTCTGAATAGCACGGCAAAGATACAAATAAAAACCGAAAAAAAAACTTTTTTAAGAACATTTCTTTAATTATAAGACAAAATGATGCCGCTTCTGCTCTTGCTCTTAGCATCAATCCATACTATGATGCAGGATATGATCAGGGTCAAGAGGATGGGTATCATGATGGTATCGAAAATATACAAGGCGATTCTTACGATGATGGCTTCGCTGATAGTGACTGTGATTCAGAGGAGGAAGAATAGTGGCTTTATATAATCCTTCTTGCCAGATTCTGTAAGAAATGCTATTGAACAAAATGGATTCCGAAAGTTTTTTCGCAATTATGTGTTGTGCCAAGGTATGGTAAACTTCAACATGAAAGATACGATAGGACGAGGAATTCGCAAGGTTTTTACAGAACAGCAAAAACGTAAAATAGGTAATTTCCTCTCTACGCTTAAGAAAAAAGGAATCATAAAATTAACTGTTGGAAAGAGGTGGGTTTTAGACGATGTTTAGTCGAACTTAGTCGAATTTAGTTGAAGTTAGTCGAACTTTTAGTCGAAGTTAGTCAATCTTTAGCTTGCGTCTTTGTTATAATACTCAGAAAATCAGTTGCTAATGATGAAATCTAACTTAGTTGAACTTTTGAACGTTTAGTCGAACTCAAAATGGGATGTCAGCTTTGGAAATATTTCCCTTCTTGGCTTAGACTAAAAGTATCTGAAGGAGCATCTGGTGCCACAGCATCATAAAGATGACAGAGTAGTTACTTTTTTAATTTATAATAGAAAATATAGCTTAATTTTGCGAGTAAAACAAAAGTTTTGAATAAATAATTTGGTAGATACACTTAAAAAGTGTACCTTTGCTTTTATATTTGAATGAAACTACAATATGGACTCGATAAGAATATTTGGATATAAGTCTTTTAAAAAGTTATCAGTTCAACTGCATCCTATCAATCTCTTGATTGGTGCCAATGGAGCTGGTAAGAGTAACTTTTTGTCTCTTTTCGAGATGTTAGGCAACATCTATGAGAAGAGATTAGGGGCGTATGTCGCTCAAGTTGGTGGAGTAGATAAATTACTCTATCAAGGCAGAAAAGTTACAGATCGTATAGCTGTAAACTTGCTAATAGCTAAGAGTGAATATGACTTGGCTTTATTGGAATCTGATGGTAAACTCATTGTAGAAAGAGAAGTTGTTGGTTGTTATGATGATGTTTGTCCTTTAGATTTAGTGAGGAAAAATGTTATAACGGAGTTTCAGAGCGAATCGAGTTTAAAAGACCATAAAGAGGAAGATTTATCTAATTATATCTCCCAAATCCGCAAGTTTCACTTCCACGATACAGGTCGCCGTTCTCCATTTACGGCTGATAGCCATATCGTGAACGATGCTTATCGTATGTATGAGCATGGTGAAAATCTGGCGGCTATCCTCTATCGTATTCAGCGAGAGAAGCCGATGGCTTATCGTCGCATTATCCGTGTCATTCAGAGTGTGGCTCCCTATTTCTCGGATTTCTATTTCCAACCAACCGAAGCCGATATGGTGCGCTTGCAATGGCAGGATAAGTATAGCTCTATGATTTACGGACCGACCGACTTGTCGGATGGAACCATTCGCTTTATTGCCTTGACCGTGCTCTTTATGCAGCCATGGTTACCACGAGTTATCATCATTGATGAGCCGGAGCTTGGTTTGCATCCTGTGGCTATCGAAAAACTTTCGGGTTTGATTAAGATGGCGGCACAAAAGGGCACGCAAGTTATCGTTGCAACTCAGAGTGCTGAACTAATCAGTAACTTTGAGCCAGAGGATGTCTTGACTGTTAATCAGAACGAAGATGGTACAACCATCAATCGGCTGAATAGCGAAGAGTTAGGACATTGGCTTGAGGATTATACACTTGGTGATTTGTGGAAACAAAATATCATGAAAGGAGGTCAGCCACGATGAAACGACTAATCATAGTGTGTGAGGGTCCTACGGAACAAGAGTTTTGTACAGAAGTGCTTGGAGTGGAGTTTGCTAAGCATGATATTTATGTGGAAGCTCCTGTCATCAAGCATTCGCATGGTGGTATCGTGCCTTGGGCTACCATCAAAAAGCAAATATTGAATCATCTTCAAGAAGGTGATGTCTATGTCAGCATGTTGGTGGATTACTATGGCATCAAAGACCAGTTCGGGTTTCCAGGATGGGAAGAATCTAAGGAGATAGTGGATAAGACGGAGCGTATTCATTTCTTGATAGACAGAATGGCGAAGGATATTCCTGAGCAATATCGCTTCCGCTTCATACCATATATACAACTTCATGAGTTTGAGGGGTTGCTGTTTAGTGATGTGAGTGCATTCTTGAATAGCTTTGAGGAGAGTGAGTTTGATTATGCAGAGTTGCAGGCTACGGCTGAGGCTTTCCAATCGCCAGAGCTTATCAACAATAGTCCTGAGACAGCTCCGTCCAAACGATTGATAGCTGCTATTCCTGATTATAATAAGGTAGTTGTTGGCATTTGCGTTGCTATGGACATTGGTTTGGAGAAGATTCGTGAGAAATGCCCTTTGTTCAATGAATGGATAGAGCGATTAATGAAGTGATATTTATCAATGGATGATGATAACATAGAGTCCTGCCGGCATCACTGCCAGCAGGATTCGTTTTTCATAAACCGAACCTAAAGTTCTACCTTGTATTTTCTATCTATGCAATTTCTTTTGAAACCTGAATAAATCTAATTACCTTTAAAAACTAAATCCTATTATATGAATAACGCTGCAAAATGATATCTTCTTTATCTTTTACTCGGCAGTTGTCTGCTGCTCTGTAGCATTCTCTGTTGTAGCCTCAGTAGCATTCTCTGTTGTAGCCTCAGTAGCATTCTCTGTTGTAGCCTCAGTAGCATTCTCTTGCTGTGTAGAATCCTCAACACCTGCCTGTGGCTGGATAGGAGTACCTGTTGCCAATGTATCTGAAGGTGCTTCTGGAGCTACGGTATCAACTGGTGCTACCTCTGCGTTACTTACCATTCTGCTTGATGCAAAAACGTTGCTTACTGAAACCATAACCATAGCTGCGATAGCTGCAAACATAAACTTCTTCATAATCGTATATTTTTAAAATTGTTACTATTTAATGTTACTTACTTACTTTCTTTCTTTGTGGATTCATTATCGAACCCGCTATTCATAGTCACAATCTGTGTGCCAAAAAGAAGCGGGAAAATAATATTCGTTGATTATCAGACGTTTATGCTTTTTGTACCAAAAGTAGATAGTGTGGAAAATGAGGAAAGTATGTGGAAACATTCCACAAAAAGTTGGGGAATGTAAGGTACCCAACCATGTAATAATAGGTAAGCTATGATTTTCAAAAGAAAGAGTCCACTCATGACGAATGAATTCTTTCTCCGATTTCTATAATTGTTCCATCAAATCTGGCTTTAGCAAGAAATCCATTACCCCGACAATATAAAAGCCATTGTTGTCATGATATGGTTTTATGTCATCGCGCATTATGATTATCTTCTTAAAGGAATCGTCGATTCTTTTTAATGAAGCGCATTCTTGCTCTCTTTTTGCATCATCAGGCATTGCAAATGCTGATTGGATATAATATCTACGGTCTGCCATATTTGCAACGAAATCCACTTCCAGTTGTTTGCGTTCTTTTGCAGTCCTTGCCTCTACCATACCCACATCAACGCAAAAGCCTCGTAAACGAAGCTCATTGTATATGACGTTTTCCATGATATGATTCTCTTCCACTTGTCTAAAATTCAGTAAGGCATTGCGTAGTCCGATGTCTTGGAAATAGTATTTCGAAAGTGTACCTATATATTTTCTGCCCTTTATGTCATATCGCATTGACTTCTCTATAAGAAAAGCATCTTCCATGTAGGAAAGATATTTGGATATGGTTTTTCTGTCAAG
>ERZ870052.702-NODE-702-length-12751-cov-5.781127_pt1 | contig 12751 bp, 10 predicted proteins | sample MGYA00520889_ERZ870052 | MGnify/ENA primary metagenome ERZ870052 (study PRJEB32232, sample SAMN07284988) | human gut metagenome | biome: human-associated habitat; material: feces | host: Homo sapiens | place: Tanzania | collected 2014-08-14 ...
CCGTAGCCGGGGGTGTGGTCGGTGACCATCAGGTCGTTGTCGATGGTCTTGGGCACGCCCATAAAGCGGATGTCGCTCTGGATGCGCTCGCCGTACTCGGCCAGCTTGCCGATGGTGTCCATGGAGTCGTTGCCGCCGATGTAGAAGAAGTAGCCGATGTTCAGCTTTTCCAGAATGGCGAACAGCTTTTTGTAGACGGCCTCGTCCTCATGCCAGTCGGGCAGCTTGTAGCGGCAGCTGCCGAGGAAGCTGGACGGGGTGCGCTTGAGCAGCTCGATGTCCAGATCGTCCGTCAGCACGGTGGAAAGATCCACCACCCGCTCCTCCAGCAGACCGGCAACGCCATTGCACATGCCGTAGACGATGTCTGCGCCGCGGCTCTTGCAGCTCTCAAAGACGCCCGCAAGGCTTGCATTGATGACGGAAGTAGGACCGCCAGACTGACCAACGATTGCATTTTTACCCATGATGATTTCTCCTTTTTTGTTTTTCTGTTTCGGCAATATAATATTACGTGCAGGATGCACGAAAACAGACGCGGGAAAAGGGGTTACAGACGGATGTGGCGCGGGGTGCCGTTGACGTAAACGGGGGTCACCTCGTCCAGGATCAGCGGACGGGCATACTCCTCAAAAGCAGCCGTCACCTGCATCCCGTCGGGGCTGATCCAGTCCAGCGGCACCTTCTTTTCAAGGTTTGCCACCTGCTGCACATCCACCGACTCGGTGATGCACTGGTAGGGATAAGCGGAAATGCGCTTGAGCGCGATCATGCGGCCGGTCTCGCCCGCAAAAGCGGCGGCGGCAGCGGCACCGCCCACAGCGTAGGCCTCGTTCACGTCCGTGCGGCTGGCCAGATGGCTGGCGCAGCGCTGCAGGGTGGAGAACTCGATGGCGCGGCTCTTGCAGTTCAGCTTGTCGTGGATCAGGTCGGACAGGTAGCGGCTGGTGCCGCTGAGCACGGCCTTGTGGCCAAAGGCATCCAGCTGACCGGCAGTGGACACCAGATCGCACAGATAGGTGCCGTCGGCAGTCTTGACGCCCTCGCTGGCAGCGATGATGACGTTGGATTTGCGGCGCTGCAGCTCGTCCACCCGGGTAAGGAACTTGTCCTGATCGAAGGGCACCTCGGGCAGCAGGATCAGATCCGGGCCCTCGCAGTCGTCGCCGCCGGCAAGGCAGGCCGCACCGGCCAGCCAGCCCGCGTGGCGGCCCATGATCTCGGCCACGGTCACGCTGCGGATGTCATACACGGAGGAATCCCGGATGACTTCCTTTAAAATGGTGGCAATGTACTTGGCGGCAGAGCCGTAGCCGGGGGTGTGGTCGGTCAGACACAGGTCGTTGTCGATGGTCTTGGGCACACCGATGAACCGCACACTGCTGCCGACACGGTCGCCGTAGCGGGAAAGCTTTGCGATGGTGTCCATGGAGTCGTTGCCGCCAATGTAGAACACCGCGCAGATGTCGTACTTGTCAAACAGGGTGAACAGCTTGATGAAGGGTGTGGAGTCCACATCCGGGTCCGGCAGCTTGTAACGGCAGCTGCCCAGATAGCTGGACGGGGTGCGCTTGAGCAGCTCGATGCTCATGCGGTCGTCCAGCAGGACGTTCAGCTCCAGCATTTCCTCCTTGAGCAGACCCTCGATGCCGTACTTCATGCCGTACACCTTGTCTGCGCCCAGACTGCAGGCTGCTTTGTACACGCCCGCCAGACTGGAGTTGATCACGGCGGTAGGGCCGCCGCTCTGACCAATGATCACGTTCTTGGCCATGAGAACCTCCTTTTGCAAATTTCATTCTTATCATTTTTACGCCGCCTGCAAGATACGGCTTCCGCGCCGCTTTGCGTGGGAAAATGGTCCTGAGGCCCTGCACTGCCCGCAGACCGACGGCAAACAGACCACACCTTGCAAGTGATACAAAAAAGTTTGCGGCATGTGCACACGCTTTTTGTAAAATGTGCAAAATTGCCACATCCTTATTGTACCCGTTTTGCCTGTTGTATGCAAGACCCAATTGGTTGCACAGGCAAAAAAATTATGATAAAATAAAAAACAGACCGCACCGGGGGCGGTAAAAGTCCCCTTCTGCGGGGGAAAATTGGAGAAAGCTGGAAAAACCATGGGCATTTCACACGAATATCATTCGGCACCGCGCCGGGCACGGCACGGCACCGTCAGCGGCAGGCTGCGCTTTCTGGGCGCAGTGATCGCAATTTTGCTGGTATCCTACGCCATCACCGCCATTCTGGAAAAGGGCGCAGAGGGCGCGGACGATACCCCGTCCACCAATGCAGGCGGCATTGCCGAGAACATTCTGGCCCCGCTGCCCATGCAGGGCGAGGCAGACAGCAGCAGTGCCGCACCGGACGGCAGTATCGGCACACCGGACGCCGTCACGCTGGAAGCGTTTGGCCCGGCAAAGCAGACCGCCGGGGCATACACCGTAAAAGCCTACGACGCCAGCGTGATCCGCCAGCCCAGCTGCGGGCAGGTGGACCTGAGCTATTTTGCGGATGCGGCTTTTCTGGGCGACAGCCTGACCGTGGGCTTCTCGGATTACCAGATCAATCTGGGCGGGGCGCTCATCTGCGGCTATACCGGCGTGGGCCCGGACGCCATCGTGAACCGCAGCGCGGTCAAGAGCCCCACCCGCGGGCAGGAGGTGGCACTGGATGTGCTGGCTGCAGCGCAGCCCAAAAAGCTGTATATCCTGCTGGGCACCAACACCCTCACCACACTGGGCGCGTCAGACCGCTTCCTTGCCTACTACGGCCAGATGCTGGATCTGCTGCGCCAGACGCTGGGCGATGGCTGCACCATTTACGTGCAGTCCATCCCGCCGGTGCGGCCCACCGTGGCAGCGGAAAAGCCGGGCCTTGCCACCGATGTGCTGCGCGGGGTGAACGAGCAGCTGGCCCAGATGGCGGCCAGCAAGGGCTGCGTCTATCTGGACCTGTGGGAGGCTCTTGCAGACGGCGAGGGCAACCTGAAGGAGATGCTTGCCGCACCGGATGGTGTGCATCTGAGCGCCGGCAACGGCTATGGCGCGTGGGTCACCTACCTGCGCAACCACGCAAAGTACAGCGCGGACAATTCCTGGACGATGGGCAGCGTGTACAGCGCACAGTAAAATGAAAAAAGAGCCGTTGCACAAAGTGAATGTGCAATGGCTCTTTTTTGTATGATGCAGTTTCCCACAGCGACCCTACGGTGAAAAAGTGTTTCAGAAAAGCCCGCAGGCTTTTCTGAAACACAAATATAAAAATAAATTTTCCGCTGAAAATGCCCAGAGCGAACGCGGAGGGCATTCCGATTATAAAATTACTCCTGCTGTTCCAGTTCCAGCAGATACTGCTTCATCTCCACGCCATAGGCATAGCCGGTCAGGCTGCCGCTGCGGCCCACCACCCGGTGGCAGGGCTGAAGGATGGCGATAGGGTTGCAGTGGCAGGCCCCGCCCACGGCACGGCTGGCCTTGGGTTTGCCAACAGCGGCGGCCAGCTGGCCGTAGGTGCGGGTCTCGCCGTAGGGGATGCGGCACATCTCGGCCCAGACGGCCTTCTGGAAGGGGGTTCCCTTGGGGGCCAGCGGCAGGTCGAATTCCCTGCGCGCCCCGGCAAAATATTCGTTCAGCTGTTCCTCGGCCTCCTGCAGAAGGGGCGTCTCGCATACCTTGCGGGGCAGGGGTTCCAGCTCCGGCACCCCGTCCGGGCAGAGGGCCAGCCCGCAGATGGCGTTGTCCTCCTCTTCCAGCCGGAAGGTGCCCAGAATGCTGTTCACATACCAGACGTTCAAAAGTTGCGCTTCCTTTCCTGTGAGTTTGTGTTATACTGAAGCTATCTTAACACAAATGTACATCCGGCGAAAGGGGCGTTTTTTGTTATGGTACAGGCATTGGAAGAGATCATTGCCAAAAGCAGCAGCATCGTGTTCTTTGGCGGGGCGGGCGTTTCTACCGAGAGCGGCATCCCGGACTTCCGCAGTGTGGACGGACTCTATCATCAGAAGTACGCCTACCCGCCGGAAACCATCCTGAGCCACACCTTCTGGGAGGAGAACCCGGAGGAGTTTTACCGTTTTTACCGCGATAAGCTCATCGTGAAGGGGGCAAAGCCCAACGCGGCCCACCTGCGGCTGGCAAAGCTGGAACGGGAGGGCAGGCTGAAAGCGGTCGTCACCCAGAACATCGACGGCCTGCATCAGGCGGCGGGCAGCCGCACGGTGTACGAGCTGCACGGCAGCACCCTGCGCAACTACTGCACCCGGTGCGGCAAATTTTACGATGTGGATTTTATTGCCCAGAGCACCGGCGTGCCCCGCTGCACCGAATGCGGCGGCATCGTCAAGCCGGATGTGGTGCTGTATGAGGAAGGGCTGGACGAAGAGGTGCTGTCCGGCGCGGTGAACGCCATCCGTCATGCGGATACCCTCATCATCGGCGGCACCAGTCTGGTGGTGTACCCGGCAGCAGGGCTCATCCGGTACTTCCGGGGCGACCATCTGGTGGTCATCAACATGCAGCCCACCGGGGCCGATGCCGAAGCCGACCTGTGCATCCCAAAGCCCATTGGTCAGGTGCTGAGCGAGGACGTAACGCTGGATCTGTAAAACAAAAAGAACGGCCCTGTTTCGCGCCGATTCTCGCCCCCGGTCCGGTATGCTGAGAGCATAACGAAAAGAATGGGGGAAACCAAATGATCCAGGTTTGTGACCCGCCGCGCACGCGGCAGGTAAGGCGGCTTTCAACAGAAGAGTTCTGTCAGCTGGTCAGAGGTGAAGTGAGCTGTGTGTACCGCCCGCGCAGCGAGGTGCTGCGGATGCTGACGACAGGCGAGGCGTGGGGCACTGGCGACGTGCGCGGCGCTCCCGGCGCCGGGTGCATCCTGCTGCCCATGGACGCCGATGTGGCTGCAGCGGCTGCGCTGCGCCGCTTTCTGGGCTGGGGCTGCACGGCGGGCGGGTACTTCCTTACCCCGGCAGTGGGGCCGGACAGCCGTGCCGCCGGGACCCTTGCACCGCTGCTGGCTGCTGCCGCCGCCCGGCAGGAACAGCTGGCCCGGGGCCGGGTGCGGTGGGCTGTGGTGGAGTGCGCTGCCGAGGAAGTGCTGCCGCTGTACCTGCGGCAGGGGTTCGCGCTGCGGGCTATCCGCCCGCTGGACAGTCTGGCCCCCTGCTTCTGGCTGCAGGCGGGCTGTCTGGGACAGAACCAGCCGCCGGTCTGGGTGCCGCTGGCAGACCGGGTGCACATTGCCATCCTGCTGGCCCGGGGCTATGCCGCGCTGGAAAGCCGCGAGAGCCCGCAGGGCACGGTGCTGGCACTGTATCCTGTGTAACAATAAAAGGGGAGGAAGTTCAAATGAAAGCAGTTATTCTGGAAGACTATGCCATACAGCAGGGAGATCTGGACTGGTCGGGCGTGGAAGCGCTGGTGCCGGACGTCACCCGCTATGGGCGCACTGCGCCGGAAGAGGTGGTGCCGCGCATCGGGGATGCAGAGATCGTGTTCCTGAACAAGTGCCGCATCGACGAAACCGTTCTGGCCCGGTGCCCGAAGCTCAGGTGGGTGGGCATCATCGCCACCGGCACCGACAACCTTGACCTGCAGGCCTGCCGCCGCCATGGCGTGGCCGTGGCCAATGTGCCGGGCTATTCTACGCACAGTGTGGCGCAGATGACCTTCAGCCTGCTGCTGGCCATCTGCCAGTGTGCCGACCGCTATGACCGTCTTGTACAGGACGGCCGGTGGCGCACCGAAGACCCCGCCGCCTACCGGCTGCTGCCGCAGGTGGAGCTGCAGGGCAAGACCTTCGGCATCTATGGCTACGGCAGTATTGGGCGGCAGACCGCCCGCATTGCCAGAGCCTTTGGCATGGAGGTGCTGGTGTGCACCCGCACCGTGCGGCCGGAGTATGCCGCCGACGGGGTGGAGTTCGTGGACTTTGACGCCCTGCTGGCCCGCAGCGATGTGCTCAGCCTGCACTGTCCGGCCACGCCCGCCACGCGCGGACTGGTGAATGCAGATTCCCTTGCCAAGGCAAAGCCCGGCATGATCCTGCTGAACACCGCCCGCGGTGCGCTGGTGGACGAGCAGGCCGTGGCCGATGCGCTGAAAAACGGGCAGCTGGCCTTTTACGGGGCAGACGCTTTCTGCACCGAGCCGCTGCCGCAGGAAAGCCCGCTGCGCGGTCTGCCCAATGCCCTGCTGACGCCGCACATCGCATGGGCCACCAACGAAGCCCTGCAGCGGCTGATGGACATTACCACCAACAACCTGCGCACATGGCTGGATGGGAAGGGCGAAAACATCGTGAATGGCTGAAACTGACCGCCTTGCGGACAAACTGCATGTGTATCATAGAAGCAATCTGGCCGCTGCGGCCGGTGAGCAGACAAAAAGCGGGACGATTTCGGTCGTCCCGCTTTTGCTGGTTCTGTAAAGATCAGTCCAGAATGCCGCTTGCCTTGATGGACTGCACCGCCTCGGCAATGCGCTCCGGCGGCAGGGTGAGGGCAAAGCGCACGTAGCCTTCGCCCAAGGGGCCGAAGCTGGAACCCGGGGTGCACAGCACGCCGCTCTTTTCCACAAGTTCCAGACAGAAGTCCATGCTCTTTGCATACTTTGCCGGGATGGGAGCCCACACGAACATGCTGCCGTGGCTGTCCGGCACATTCCAGCCGATGGAACGCAGACCGCCGCACAGGGCGTCGCGGCGCTGCTGGTACAGGCCGCACTGGGCCTTTACCATGTCCAGCGGGCCGGTCAGGGCGGCGATGGCGGCCTTCTGCACCGGCAGGAACATGCCGAAATCGATCTGACCGCGCAGCTTTTTAAAGGCGGCTACCACGTCCCTCCGGCCCACAAGGAAGCTGATGCGGGCACCGGTGACGTTGAAGCTTTTGGAAAGGCTGAAGAACTCCACGCCCACATCCATGGCACCGGGCGTGTTGAAGAAGCTGTTGCCCACGGCCCCGTCAAAGATGATGTCGCTGTAGGCGTTGTCGTGGATGATGAGGATGTCGTACTTCTTTGCAAAGGCCACCAGCTCGGCGTACAGCTCCGGCGTGCCCACGCTGCCCACCGGGTTTGCGGGCAGGGAGACGATCATGTACTTTGCCTTGCGGGCCACATCCTCCGGGATATCCTTCACGTAAGGCAGGAAGCCATGCTCTTTGGTCAGCGGGTAATACCAGGGCTTTGCGCCGCCCAGCAGACTGCCCGCAATGAACACCGGGTAGCAGGGGGTGGGCAGCAGCACGGTGTCGCCCTCATCGCACAGCACCATGCCGATGTGGCCCACGCCCTCCTGACTGCCGGCGCAGCTGGCCACCTGATCCGGCGTGATCTCTACGCCGAAGCGGCGCTTGTAGTAGCCGCACACGGCGTCCAGCAGCTCAGGCAGGTCGCGCAGGCTGTACTTCCAGTTCTGCGGGTCGGCGGCTGCGTCCATCATGGCCTTGCGGATGTGCTCGGCGGGCGCAAAGTCCGGTGTGCCGACGCTCAGATTATAAATAGTACGGCCCTGAGCTTCCAGTTCCACCTTGCGTTCGTTCAGTGCGGCGAAGATCTCATCGCCGAACAGATCCAGTCGTTTGGAAAATTGCATATCCTGATACCCCTCTTTAACACGGATCATTTTGATAATAGGGCTATTTTAGCACGTTTTGCCTGCCTGTGCAACGAAAAGGACGGATGGGGGAGAAAGTTTCAACTTTCGGTGATGGGAAGCGAAGGATGTTTCACGGGGAAACTCCTTCAGTCAAACCCTTCGGGTTTGCCAGCTCCCTCAATGAGGGAGCCTCTGGCGAAGAGGGAAAGCTTGCGGTTTTGTCAAAGGCCTCATCTCCGAGGGGGCTGGCACCGAAGGTGACTGGGGGAGTTTCTGCCTAATCGATCGTCGTTTTTGTCCGTCCCACGCCGATGACGGCGGTGCTGATCTTTTTCCAGCTGCTGCAGCCGCACACACCGTCCACACGCAGGCTCGTGCGCCGCTGGAAGCCTTTCAGCGCTTCCTCCGTCCGGGCACCGAAGATGCCGTCGATGCGGCTCCCGGTCTGGTAGCCCAGAGTGGAAAGCGCGTCCTGCAGGATCATCACATAGCAGCCGCGGCTTCCCCGCCGCAGGGTGGGGTAGCCTGCCGTGGTGCCGCTGCAGGCAGGCGTGCCGTAGCGGCGGTCCATGTGCACCCATGTGGGGGTCTGGCTCAGCGGCTCCACATAGCCCCATGCCCCGGTGCCCCGGGCCGCATTGTAGATGGCCGTGCGGGCGGTCCGGGTCAGGCTCTGGCCCACGTCAAAGGATACGCCCGCGTAGTGCTGGCTGCGGGTGCCGTGGCCGCCCTCCCAGATGCGGCGGAAGGCATAGCCCACCGGGATGCCTCTGCCGTACTTGCGGCGGGTCAGGTTCCACGCTTCCATGGCCGCAATGGTGGTCCAGAGCACCGGGCTGTTGGATTTTCCCCGGAACTCCCGCAGGGTCAGGGTCCGGTTGGTACTGTAGGGCATCGGGTCGTTCTCGTTGAGGCTGTTGTAGGTGTACACCTTGTTCTCGTAGGCATCATAGACCAGTAATCGTGCCATCCCTCATCCCTCCTCGTCACACTCGCAGCTCTGCGCCCGCAGAGCCGCCCATGTCTCGCGGTTGACCGTGCCGGTCTGCTGCAGTCCTGCCCGCTCCTGCGCGGCCTTGACGGCGATCGTCTCGGCCGCACCGAACGAAGAATTTTCGCGGACGAAAGCTTCACCGCAGTAGAGGTTCGCTCTGTCGTTGATCCACTGTTCGATCTGCAGAACGTCCGGGCCGATGCTCCCCTCGCTCATCGCGCGCCCCGGATAGGAAAGCTCCTGTTCCGAATCGCGGTCCGGATTGGGTGTTTTGGTCGCCAGCTGCAAGCTCAGCGCTTCCACCGCCGTCCATGTCTCGGCATCGACGATGCCCGTTTCCGGCAGGTCCAACAGCGCCTGTGCGCTGCGGGTGGCATCTGCCGTCTCGTTGGTGTAGAGGTTGGACCGCGGCGGATTCTCCACGCTGTCAAAGTAATACGCGATGCGCTGGAGCAGGATGCTGTAGTACAGCACGGCGCTGCTCTCCGTGCCGACGGTCAGCGGCGTGCCCGGATAGGGCAGCCGCTTCAAGGTCACCACCGGCCCGGAACTGCGCAGGGCCGACGCCCTGCCGTACAGCGAGTTCCACGTCGTCCGGCCCACGATGCCGTCCACGGTCAGCCCCGCGAACCGCTGATAGGCCCGCACCGCATTTTCGGTGGCCGCGCCGAAGCTGCCGTCGATGCTCACCGCCGGGATGCTGGATTCGTAAGCGCTCATCAGGTAAAGATAGAACTGCAGTTCCCGCACCGCCGTGCCGCTGCTGCCCCGCTGCAGAATGCCCGGATACTCGCCGGGGCGCAGACTCGACGACAGCAGCTTGTTGGCGATGTCGTTGTAGACCTCGTAGAGCTTGTTCCATGTCGTCCGGCCCACCACACCGTCGCTGGTCAGGCCGAAATAGCTCTGGAACTTCTTCACGGCGGCGGCCGTGGCCGCACCGAATACGCCGTCCACCGTGACATTGTTCAGGCTGGAATACACCGTGCGGGCGATCTTGAGCCAGAACTGCACCAACCGGACATTCTGCCCGCTGGCCCCCTGCCGCAGGGCCGTTCCCGGATAGGCATTCGGCGTGCCGTTGTCGGACTGGATGCTGCGGAACTCGTTGTAGATGGCGTTCCATGTGGTCTGTCCCACCACGCCGTCCACGGTCAGGCCGTTCAGCCGCTGGAAGGCCCGCACTGCGTTGGCGGTCGAGGTCCCATAGATGCCGTCCACCGTGATGGACGGGATGCTGGATTCGTACTGCGACAGGGTGTTCAGCCAGAACTGCACCTGCTCCACCGAGCTGCCCGTGGAGCCGCTGCGCAGGGTGGTCCCACCCCATGTGCCGTCCGAAAGGGTCCCGCTGGACGTCTCGCCCTCGCTGGTCAGCTCGGCAAGGTCCTTGACCGACACATAGATATAGCTGATCTTATACCACGTCTGCCGCCCCACGACGCCGTCAGCGGTCAGGTTGAACTGCTTCTGGAACGCCTTGACGGTCGAGGTCATGCTCGCACCGAATTTGCCGTCCACGGTCAGCTTGCCGAAGAAGGGATAGTCCTTCGTGATGCGGTTGAGCTGCCGCTGCAGCGTGAACACCGCCGTGCCGGAATCGCCCTGTTTGAGCGGCGAACCGGGATAGCTCTGCGGGATGGACTGGATGTTGTTGGTGCGGACGATCTCGATGTCATTGCCGTAGTAGTACTTCAGAATTTGCAGCGGCGTCCGGCCCCGATTGGCCAGCGTCACCGTGCCCCACTGTTTCAGGCCCGGGCATGTGACCGACTTGCCGTCGCAGTATTCGGAATAGTACGGGTTCACGGTCCCGGTCTTGCGGATGTAGGTGTTGAAGATATCGTCGGTCAGCCGGACCATGACATCAAACACCGTCCGCCCATGGACATAATACTGATCGTAGCTCGTGGAATTGGTGATGTTGAAGGAATAGCCCTTGCTGGGATACCACTCGGTGTAAATGCGGTTCAGCGCCAGCGAGATCTGACAGTGGATGTTCGCCCGCAGGGCCGCTTCCGGCCACGTTGGATAGACCTCACTGGACGCCACATTGGCGATGTAATTGCGGAACGAGACGGTCACGTTCTGGGCCGACGCCGCCGGTTTCCCGAGATGGACCGTGATATTCTTGGGGATGATGACCCGGTCCAGCACACGGGGAACGCACTCGTCGGTGGGGCCCGTGCCGCTTCCGCCGTCACCCGCAAAGAGGGCGTGCGTCGGGATCACGACCGGCGGGTTGGCCACATCGCGGCCCTCTTCCGTCTCCGGGACCATCTCCGGCTGGGCCAGCGTGACCTGCCCCGCAAACACTTGGATGCCCTCAATGCGGACCGTCCGATAGCCCGTTTTGAAGGCCGTCAGACTGCACACCGCATAGGGCCGGCGGGTGGTGTTGTCCTCGTCCAGCGAGAGGGCACAATCCGGCGTGGTCAGAACGACATCGGCAGCGTTTCCCTCGTCGTCCGTGGTCCGGGACGCCGTGAACCCATCGCCTGTGATGTTCACGGTGACCCCTTCCACCGGCGACGACTGCCGCGCCGCAAATGCCTGAATGCGCAAAATTCCGGTTGCCATACACAAAAACTCCTTTGCCGAAAAAGTCTGCTTGGTTCACCCACAGCTTATTCGGAAAGGAGTCTGGTTGTGCAGCAAAAGCCCCCTCGCCGCTTCCGGATGGAACCCGGAATGCCGCGAGGGGGCCTTCGTTTGGAGAATTTTATAAGGAAGATAAAACCTAACGCTTGTATTTTTCCGCTGTCTGCAGACGCTGCATCGCGCGGTCGAGAGCGATCTTGCTCTGGTAATACTCGTGCATGCTCTGCTTGTGCTGCAGACGCTCTTCGGCGCGGATGCGGGCCGCTTCGGCACGGTTGCGGTCGATGTCCTCGGGGCGCTCTGCGCTGTCCACCAGCAGCAGAACGAAGGTCGGGGTCACCTCAGCGATGCCGTCGCCGACCAGAACGTTCCGCGTTTCGCCGTTGACGGTGAACTGCAGCATTCCCATATGCAGGGCCACCAGCACCGGGCTGTGGCCGGCCTGAACGCCGTACACACCGTCGCCGGTGGGCAGGGTCAGGCTCTCGCAGTCACCCTGATAGAATTCACCGCTGGAAGCCGTGATGTTCAGCATGAACTTTTGCATCAGACTGCACCGCCCTTTTCCTCCGCGAGCTTATCCGCTGCCTTTTTGCGGGCCTCGTCGAGCGTGCCCACGTTGAAGAATGCCCACTCCGGCAGGTCGTCGCACTGGCCGTCCACGATGGCGGCAAAGCCCTTGACGGTCTCGGCCAGCGGGACGTATTTTCCGGGCAGACCGGTGAAGTTCTCGGCCACAGAGAAGGGCTGGGACAGGAACTTCTGAATCTTGCGGGCGCGGGTGACGGTCAGCTTGTCCTCTTCGCTCAGCTCGTCCATGCCCATGATGGCGATGATGTCCTGCAGCTCCTGATAGCGCTGCAGCGTTGCCTGGACCTTGCGGGCCACGCGGTAGTGCTCCTCGCCCACGATGTCGGCTTCGAGGATGCGGCTGGTGGATGCCAGCGGGTCCACAGCGGGATAGATGCCCTGCTCGACGATCTTACGGCTCAGAACGGTCGTTGCGTCCAGATGGGCGAAGGTGGTGGCCGGGGCGGGGTCGGTCAGGTCGTCAGCGGGGACGTAGACAGCCTGAACCGAGGTGATAGAGCCGTCGCGGGTGGAGGTGATGCGCTCCTGCAGAGCGCCCAGCTCGTTGGCCAGCGTAGGCTGATAGCCGACCGCCGACGGCATCCGGCCCATCAGAGCGGAGACTTCGGAACCTGCCTGCACGAAACGGAAGATGTTATCGATGAAGAGCAGGACGTCCTTGTGGGTCTCCTCGCGGAAGTATTCTGCCATGGTCAGGCCGGTCTCCGCGACGCGCATACGCGCTCCGGGAGGCTCGTTCATCTGGCCAAAGACCAGCGCGGTCTTGTTCAGAACACCGGATGCGTTCATCTCGCCCCAAAGGTCGCAGCCCTCGCGGGAGCGTTCGCCGACGCCGGTGAAGATGGAGTAGCCGCCGTGCTCGGTGGCCACGTTGTGGATCAGTTCCTGGATCAGCACGGTCTTGCCGACGCCTGCGCCGCCGAACAGACCGATCTTGCCGCCCTTTGCATAGGG
>ERZ870052.705-NODE-705-length-12693-cov-4.196576_pt1 | contig 12693 bp, 11 predicted proteins | sample MGYA00520889_ERZ870052 | MGnify/ENA primary metagenome ERZ870052 (study PRJEB32232, sample SAMN07284988) | human gut metagenome | biome: human-associated habitat; material: feces | host: Homo sapiens | place: Tanzania | collected 2014-08-14 ...
CCCTACAAAGCAAACCATTAAAGGGGTTGCAATGGCAAACCTCCGGGCCGGGCATGCCCGGCCCCTACAGGGAAGGAATAGCGGTTCAGGTGTCTGCCAGTTCCACCACCAATTTGGCTTCGGTGGCGGCGATGGCAAGCTGGAGTTTGTTCTCCAGGTTCGTCTTTTGCAGCATATTGATGACGTGGTACTTCACGGTGGATGGCTCGATGCCGAGTTCTTTTGCGATCTCGTTATAGGACAGCCCGCGCACGAGACAGCGCAGGACCTTCATCTCGCCTTTGGTGAACTCTGCGCTCATGGCCGTGCCGATCTCCACGCTGGGCGGTGCATCGGGGAAGATATGCTCCCCCGCCATCGTGCGGCGCACGACCTGCATCAGGGTCCCTTCATCGCCGTCCTTATACCAAAGGCTGTCCGCGCCCACGGCTTTTGCGCGGGCTAAAACCTGCGTATCGATAAGCGAGGTCGCCACCACGATCTTGATCTCGGGGTGCGCTTTTCGTATCTTTTCAGCGGCGGCCAGGCCGTTTTCGCGCTGTGCGGTCTGCACATCCATCAGGACAAGGTCGATGTCCTCGGTATCGCACAGGATCGGCGCCTCTGCAGCGCCGGGGATGGACACGGCAAGCTGATACCCGTCCTCGTTCTGAATATAGCTTTCCAGCAGGCTCCGGACCAGCTTTTGGTCCTCAACGATCATAACGCGTATCATAAGTGTTCTCCTTATCGGGCAGGGTGACTTCCAGAACAAACACAGGCAGGGAGTGTACGGTTACCGTACCCCCTGCTTTTTCTATGCGGCGGCGGAGCGAGGAAAGCCCGCCGCCTTCCTTTATCTCCGCTCGGGGCGGTGCGCCGTTGTTCGTGATGCAAAGGTGCCATGCCTGTGATCGGTGCTCGGAATCGGCGTACAGTTCCGTGGCGCCCGCATGGCGCACAGCGTTGGAGGTACACTCCCGCAGGATCAGTGCGTAGAGCTCGCGGGTGGCGCGTGCCACAGGGTATGCACCGCGCAGCTGTACGGCTGCGCCCAGAACTGCCGCCCGTTTTTGCATATAGCTCAGCGGGTCCTCGGCAGCATCCTCCTGCCGGGCGCGGCACAGCAGAGAGATGGAGCTTTCCCACTCGGCAGCCTCGCTCCTGAGCCGGGCAAGGTCATGCTCATGCCGCAGCGCGCGCCGTGCGGCAAGCAGGGTATGGCCGATGTCGTCATGCACCCGCATCTTCATTTTCAGAATTTCTTCCTCCCGCACAATGTCGGGCATATTGTCATACAAGCGCTTTGCGCGGCGGTTCGCGTCGGCAAGGCGCTCGTTTTCCTGCTGCAGCGCAGCGTGCAATGCAGCCAGCCGGGTAACATCGGTGGCCATCACCTCGGTGTACGGTGTGCCGTATTTGTCCTGCACAGGGCGCACCGCAAAATGGTACACCGTCCCGTCCGGGAATGCGTAGATGCGGGCGGCCTCATCGCGCAGCTGCACACCGCCGCCGGGACTGTGCAGCGCCTGCTCCAGATCCGTAAGGGTCTGCAGATCGCAGCCGCAGAGGACTGCGGCGATCTCCTGCATCCTGTGATTGATCAGGCGCAGCAGACCGTTGCGGTCAAAGTAGCAGATGGCCGCCGGCAGCGTGTCAAAGCCTTCCTTGACAGCGTTGCGGGAGATCCGGGAAATCATAGGCTGCCTCCTTCTGCCGGAAACATTGTGAAATACAAAAGCCCGTCCTCATCCTGCTCAAGCTGCATCTGCGGCAGGCCGGGCAGCGCAGCGGGCGCATCGGTGCATTGAACGCTGCAGCGCAGCCCCCAGCCCTGCGCCGTATGCTCGGCGCAGAAAAGGATCTCCTGCAAGCCCGGCAGGGTCGCTTCTATGATGGCTTCAAAGGCGTCATAGATCGCCACGGCGGACGCAGGGGGGATCTTTGCTGTGTCGGCGATCTGTACGGCGCAGCGTATATCACTCAGGCGCAGGCTCTCGGCTGATTCAAACAGGCTCAGCCGCAGCTCCGTGGTGTCGATGTCCTCCGCCTTGTCGCAGACAAAAACAAGGTTGCTGCGCCGCTTGATATAGGTCCCCAGAATGACGATGTGCTTCAGCAGCCGCCGGGCGGTATCGACATCGTCCGCGGCCCTGAGCGCGATCAGATATTCCTGTATCTGTGCCAGCTGGCGGGCTGTGACGGTCTCGATCTTGTCATACAGCCGGTTCTGCTCGCTCAGCTTCAGCCATTGTGCCTTCTGGGCTGTTTCCGCCTGTATGATGTCCCCGATGTCATGCAATTCCTCCTGCGTGAGACGTAACTCCTCAAGCAGAGCCACCAGTTCGGTGATGTCCTCCTGCCAGAAAATATACCCGTTCCGGATCGGGTGGCCGTGAAGCTGGGTCGTGGCATCCAGCTGGACGCTTCCGTTGAGCGCCTGACGCAGCTGCTCCTCGTGGAGCGGCGCTGCCTGCATCGAGGATCGCACAGGCACAAACGCCCGGTCCGTGATCAGCCCTTTGGTCATAGATACCTCAAACAGCGTGCCATACCCCATATTGGATTGGATAAGCCCGCACCGGATGCACGCCTCAAAGGTCGCCGTAAAGGTCAGGCATTGCACCACGGTCATATCACCGGCAATCGCATGCATCCACGGCACATTCAAAATATGCTTGTACAGCAAGGCATAGAGCGTGGCCAAAAAAATCGGCACAAGCGGCAGCCAGAGGATGCGTTTTGTATGCGGAATGCGGCAGCGCCGTACCAGGTACACCACCGTGAACACGGCACAGGAAAATATCCACAGCAGACAGAGGTAATATACGAACCGATAGGTGTAATCGGGGCTGCCCAGTACCTCCTGCCCGGGTGGGAACGCAAACGCAAGCTGATGGCAGTCGTTTGTCAGCACGAGGCTGAACAGCGCCACAGGGAATACAAAAATCAGATGCCGATATTTGTACAGCGGGGCGGACTGCCCCCGGTCCAAAAAGAAAAGCGTATAAACCGCAAGGGTCGGGATCAGCAGCATCGGGATATAGTACGCATACCACAATCGCCGCAGCATCTCCGGTGTCCGGGCAAAGTCATAGCGGATCAGGCGTATATCCAGCCAGAACAGCATCAGGGCGGCGGCGCCCAGCAGGCAGCGGCGGGTCTGTGCGTGCAGGATACGCCACCAGACCGATACCGCCCAGGAAAAAATCAGAATATTATACAGCACCGTGCGCCAAAAGCCGGAATACGGCATATAAAACGCCCGCATCAGGACAGCGCAGAGAATCACCCCTGCAACCGCAGCGGCTAAATACAGATTGCCAAGCCGTACCTTTGTCATAGCGCCTGTCCTTTCCGAAAAAGGTCAGCGTGTCGAAAAACATCGGCTTTGCCATATAGAGAATGTAGGGGCGACCATTGGTCGCCCGCCAGCTTGGCGCAGCAACGCGCTTTCCGAGATGGCTTTCTTACAAGGCATACGGGCACGGGCGAGCAATGCTCGCCCCTACAGGAGTTTTTCGACAGTCTTCCCAAAAGGGTATCATGCTGCCTTTTTACAGTATTATTATGACGCAATCCGCCTTATTTTGCAATAGTGTTGAAAAAAGCAGCAAAAAAGTTTAAAAAAACTATCCAAATGGTGGGGGCAGAAATCGTCCGATTCCTGTATGATGAAGGTGACAAATAGTATTCTTTGCAGGGAAGGAGGGCTGCGCCGTGCGAAGGATCGTTTTGGACGCCCAATACTCTGTGATGACGAGCGCATTGACAATGGCACTGAAACACGGCAGACCGGATTTTCAGGTACAAAACGCAGGCCCCAAGACAAAGGATATTGTAAAGCTATGCCGTTCCTGCAGGGCGGATGTCCTGCTGCTGGAGGTCTGCCCGCATCCGCCGCGCACCCTGCAGGACAGACTGCTGCTGGCAAACGACCTGCGGGATGTCTGCCCGCACTGCAAAACGGTACTGCTTGTGGATGAGGCCGAATATCCCGAACTGGCCACCGCCGTGTGCCTGGCAAAAAAGGACCACATTGTCGATGATTTCGTCTACGCTTCCGTCTCGCCTGCCTATCTGAGCGCTATGATGGACACTTTATGACCAAAAGGAGGACAGCTATGAAAAAGGTACAACGAACGCTCGCTGCCGCATTGGCAGCCATGATGCTTATGGCTTTGGCCGGTTGCTCCAAGGGGGATGTGACCAAAGAGGTCGATTCCGGTTTATCCGACCTGAAAGCGCAGGCCGCCGAACCGGCTGTTGAACCCCAGACGGAGACCCCGGCGGAGCCCAAGACCGACGCGGCATCCGAGCCTGCATCCGAACCTGCATCCGAGCCCGCTGCAGCGTCGGAGCCGGAAGCCACCGCCGAACCGGCCCCTGCTTCCGCCCCTGCGGACAATCCCAATTACCCATCGGCCGCCGGCCTGAACACCCAGACCCTGGAGGCATTCGGCACGGACTATACGCTGGTACTCAATGTGACCTGCCCCGACCAGGGCTGGTACAAGCCTGCCACGAACAGCTTTGGGGATTTTAAGCTGTTCCCGACCGATGACCCCAGCAATATCTTCTCCGGAGACCCGCGCATATTATTTGAGCTGCAAAGAGATCTGGACAGGATCAACTACTATTACGACAGCTTTGAAAACGTGGAGGAGCTTGCCCCGCGCACCATCGGCGGCGTGGAGCTGGCCGGACGCACCTACAAAAACGTCGGTATGTGGTGGACCGAATACTACGGCGAGATGCCCACCGGCGGCTGGCTGAGCATCAGGATCTCCGGCGTGGACATTGACCCCGGCACCGAGGGCGACACCGTGCTGAACAGCATCACCTTTGGCTAAAAAACGCCGACACACACTACCCGCAACGAAAAGGCAGGTGAACCGACCATGAAAAAACTGCTATCCCTGACGGCGGCGGCCCTGCTGCTGATCACAGCGGGCTGCGGGCGCAGCAATGCCCCGCCTGCCTCGGCATCCTCTGCCGCCCCGTCGGTTTCCGCCCCGATAACGGAACCGATAGTCGAGTCGTCCGACGATACGGCCCCGACCGTTCAGAAGGACGAAGCCGCCGCCAAGCCGCAAAGCAGCCAGAGGCTGGATGATTCCCGCATTATCCCGCTGTACAGCGAGCGCTTTACCTACACCGACCCCTACGGCATCGAGGACACCTATTTTTATGAAGTGCCGCAGATCGACGATGACACCGAGGACGCCAAGCACATCAACGCGGTAATCAACTACCGATACGGCTATCTGGTAGAGCGTGCCCTGGATGCCCGTTCCCGCAACGATTTTGTGGACACCAGCTACATTATATGGGTCAGCAACTGGAACGGCCCCGTGCTGAGCCTGCAAATCACCAGCTCCGACAGGCTGTACAACCACGATGTGGGCAGCTACCATTACAACTTTGCCACAGGGCAGGAGCTTACCAATCTGGATTTGCTGGAATACATGGGCTACACCGACAGTGCAAAGACCTTGAACGCACTGCAGCGCGCCACAGCGCAGCATTTTGACCATTACTATGGCGGCAATGACCCCGAATATACCGCCATACTGTACAAGATGCGCGCGCAAAGTCTGAGCGAGCTTGACAGTGTATTTACCTACTACTCCGTGTTTCCCCATTTTTCAAACGGTTTTGTCGTGACCGTACCGATGTACACCGCCGCCGGGTCGGGAATGTACTGGACAGATGTTCAGGTCGACCCCAACAAGCGGCAGGCCAGCGGCCAGGTGCTGCACGGGCAGGACGAATGGTTTACCTGCGATGTGACCGCCACCGGCGAGGTCACGGTGCGCGCCCTGACCGACTATGTAACCACCGACGGCGCAGTAACCTACCAAACCATGAAGGAATGGTACGAGCTGGGCGATAAAACCGAGTTTACGGTAAGCGGCTGCTACGGCAACTATGTAAAGATGCTCATGACCAGTGTCGGCCAGGATTACGCCCCCTATGTGTTCCTGCTGACCGAGGACGGCAATGTCGAGTACATCGACGTCATCAGCGGCGCACAGTGCGGCACCATGGCCAACGGCGGCCCGCTGTACGGCATCAACGAGATCGTTAAGTTTGAGATCGGCACCGCCTATGATCCGGATTTTGAAGCCGAGTATACAACGGTGTACGCTGTCTCCCGCGACAACGAAAAGTACAATCTGGTTGAGGCCATGCACAATGCCGACCCGATGGGCCTATCCGAACTGATCGGCTCGTATGTAAGCGACTACACCGGTACCTGGTTTGAAATTTGCGAGGATCAGCCGAACTTCTACATCGGCGAATACCGAAACGAAACCCAAGAGCCCGCCACATGGGACAGCGGCATCACCTACCTTGGCATGGATGACCGCGGCTGGATCTGCGGCATTTCGCTGTACCGCATGGATGTAGGGCGCACACAACGCGAAACCGTGGCCATGATGCCCACCGATTACGGCGGCTTTTATGTAAGGCATATCGGCGGGGAATCCCTGCTGAACCTGCCAAAGGACGAATCCGTTTGGTTCCAAATGACAGACGAATAAAAAAATCTGAAACGATTATCTTGTAAAGGAGGCAGACACTATGGCAACCTGTACGCAATGTGGTGCCGAGTTAAAGCCCGGTACTAAATTCTGCGAGAATTGCGGTGCAAAAGTATCCGTACCGCAGCCCGCACCGCAGCCCGCAGCTGTGCCCCGGCCCCCGGTTCAGCCGACCCAGGCTGCACCGCCGCCCCCGCAGCCTGTACAGACGCCCCCGCAGCCGCAGGCAGGCGGCGGCAACCCCTATGCAGGCGGCGCACCTGCCGCCCCGCAGCCCCGGACGAACGCAGCAAATCCTTACGCAGGCAATGCGCCCGGCACACCGCCGCAGACCGGCGCAGGCGCACCGCTTTACGCCAGAAACACACCCCCGCCTGCGTCTACACCGCCGGATGCTCCCCATGCTGTCACGCCGCCGCCACCCGGCGGCACGGGCGGCAACCCTTACGGCAATGTAGCCCCCGGCGGCAAGCCCAAGCGCCCCCGCGCACCCATGACCCCCAAGCGGATGATCCTGATCGCCATCCCGGTGATATTCCTGCTTATGATCATCGTAACAATGATCAGCGGCACCATCCGCACCGGCAAGCCGAACGCCAGTGACCCGAATCAGGGCACCTGGGAAGCAGCCCTCGCCGAGGTCGGCGGTTCCTCGATGGAAGTCGGGTCCGCTTTTGGCAGCGGCTTTACCATTGATCTGAACAACAAAGGCAAATGCGTTGTGACCGTGGACGGCACTAAGTCCTACGGCAAGTGGACGCTGAGCGGCGACACCCTGCAGCTGGATTGCGGCGGGCTGAGCTGCACCGGCACGCTGAAAAACGACCTGCTGACGCTGAATGACGTTCACGGGCAGGGCGTGACGCTCTACTTCGTCAAGTCCGGCAGCACCATGCAGCAGCCTCTGGACGGTGACAAGATGACGCAGGACGCCGCCGCAGGCAGCGATACCGATGTGGGCATCTATGTGCTGGAATCCGCCTCCGACAGCGAGTACACCCTCTCCAAGGAGGAGCTGGCCCTCGTCGATATGGAGAACTTCTACATTGAGCTGCGTGCGGACGGCACCGGCGAAACCTACATGGAGGATTTTGTCACCTTCCAATGGAAGGACGGCAATTTCTACGCGCTGACCGACCCCAATACCCCGGCCATGACCTACACCCGTGAGGGTGACCTGCTGACCATTGAGTATGACGGTATGACCATGGTCTTTAAGCGCAGCGACACCAAGCCTGAAATTGACCCCTCTGCGCTTGGCGGCACTGAGGAGCCGACAGACGGCGACGGCTGGCTGGACGGCAACGACGGCCCCAATGAGCCGGACCCGCCCTATAGCTACGACGACGGCAACACCTACGATGATCTGGGCAACACCAACTGGTACGGCTGGTTCCGCATGGAAAACTACAAGAACGTGCCCAACCGCGACTATTTCGACACCGACACCTACGACTGCTGGGGCTACATCGGTGAGACCTCCGACGGCAGCCATTACTTTGAGGTTTACCGCGACGGCATGCCCGACGACCCCGTTATCACGATGTGGGTCAACGTATATGATGACCACATTGAGCCGATCCTGGACGGCAATGACTTTGTGCTTGACCAGAACATTACCGAGGACCAGGCATACAATTTCTACCTGTACCCGTACAATGACCACATCTCGCTGTTCATGTACGACTACGAGGGCGACGACGGCACGGCCTGTGCGGTCAGCTTCTACATGAGGCTGGACGGCACCGAGTGGAACGAGGAGCTCGAGGAGCTGCCGCCCCGCTATGAGGAGTACAAGGCCGCTCTGGCCAACAAATGACGACCTGATTTATCTGTACAAAACGGGGCGGGCCCGGCCCGCCCCTGACATAGGAGGATCACTATGGGACTTATCAGAGCTGCAATGGGCGCTGCCGGCGGCGTTATGGCCGACCAGTGGAAGGAATACTTTTATTGTGAAGCCATGCCGGCTGACCTGTTGGCTACCCGCGGCTGGAAACGCCAGAGCGGACGCAGCGCCAACACAAAGGGCAGCGACAACATCATTACAAACGGCTCCATCGTGGCCGTTGCCGACGGCCAGTGTGCCATGATCGTGGAGCAGGGCAAGGTCGTGGATATGTGCGCCGAGCCGGGTGAGTACACCTACGATACCGGCAGCGCACCCTCGCTCTTCAGCGGCGACCTGTCCGACTCTATCGGCGCAGTGTTCCAGAACATCGGCAAGCGCTTTACCTTCGGCGGCGAGGCCCCGATGGATCAGCGCATCTATTACTTCAACACCAAGGAGCTGGTGGGCAACAAATACGGCACGCCCAGCCCGGTGCCCTTCCGCGTGGTGGATCAGCGCGCCGGTATCGACATCGACATTGCCATCCGCTGCTTCGGTGAGTACAGCTACCGCATCACCAACCCCATTTTGTTCTACACCAATGTCTGCGGCAATGTGGAGGAAGGCTACACCCGCGATGAGATCGATGGGCAGCTGAAATCCGAGCTGATGACCGCCCTGCAGCCCGCCTTTGCCAAGATCAGCGATATGGGCATCCGCTATTCCGCACTGCCCGGCCATACGATGGAGCTTGCCGAGGCCCTCAACGATGTGCTGAGCGCCAAGTGGGGCAAGCTGCGCGGCATTGAGATCGTATCCTTCGGTGTTTCCAGCGTGAAGGCCAGCGAGGAAGACGAGCAGATGCTCAAGGAAATGCAGCGCAACGCAGCCTTTATGGACCCGACCCGCGCCGCTGCGCATCTTGTGGGCGCACAGGCCAGTGCTATGCAGACCGCAGCCGGCAATCAGGGCGCAGGCCCTGCCATGGCCTTTATGGGCATGAATATGGCCGGTGCGGCGGGCGGTATGAACGCCCAGAACCTGTACCAGATGGGTGCCCAGCAGCAGGCCGCCGCACAGCCCGCCCCGGCCCCCGCAGCCGCTCCCGCCGGGTGGACCTGCAGCTGCGGCCAGACCGGCAACACCGGCAAATTCTGCGCAAACTGCGGCAGCCCCAAGCCTGCCCCGGCCCCCGCAGCCGACAGCTGGGTATGCAGCTGCGGCACCTCCAACACCGGTAAGTTCTGCTGCAACTGCGGCAGCCCCAAGCCTGCACCGGCTCCCGCCAAGTGCAGCCAGTGCGGCTGGACGCCCGACGACCCGGCCCATCCGCCCAAGTTCTGCCCGGAGTGCGGTAAGCCGTTTGGCCGGTGATGCGCAAAAAAATCGCTGCGGTGCTTTGCGCCGCAGCCGCTTTTCTGACAATGTCCGGCTGTAAAAAAGCGCCGCCCGGCACACTGACCGGTATCAGCATCAGTTATTCCGGCATGTGCTATGACGACACCTATGGGTTCAGCATAAGAAACGACCCGGCTGACGGCTGTCTTTTCAGCTGTAATTACAAGGATGATGAATGGGTGGAGCTGGAAAACATCCCTGTTGAGGACACCCATTGGCAAGAAGCCCTGGCTCTGGCAGAAAAGCTGGGGCTGGAAAGCCTGCCGGACGAAAAGAAAAATTCTCCCGGCTTATTTATCACCGATGAAACGTTAGATAGCGTTTGCCTGATTTACAAGGCCCCGGATGACGAGATCGTCTACCGTTATCTGGATGCCGATGGCAATACGCGCAGCGCCCTGCGTGATTTTTTTGAGGATCTGGCAGGGCAGCTGCAAACCGAAGGAAAGAGAGGTGACGCATAATGGCAACGCAGCTTACCAACTACCAATGCCCTGCCTGTACCGGTCCGCTTCACTTTGACGGTGCCAGCGGAAAGCTGGTGTGTGACTTTTGCGGCAGCAGCTACGATACTGCCGAGATCGAAGCGCTCTATGCCGAAAAAGAAGCCGCTGCCGAAACCGCGGCACAAAATAAACAGGCACCGCCGCCCGACTCCGTCTGGAGCGAAAACGAGGCCGCCGGGCTGCGCAGCTATTCCTGCCCGTCCTGCGGCGCAGAGCTGATCTGTGACGAGACCACCGCCGCGACAAGCTGCCCGTACTGCGGCAACCCAACGGTCATCGCGGGGCAGTTCAGCGGTATGCAGCGGCCCGAGCTTGTCCTGCCGTTTGTGCTGGACAAGAACGCCGCCAAGGCCGCGCTGAAAAAATACTATCGCGGCAAGAGGTTCCTGCCCAATGCCTTTTCCTCGCAGAACCATATCGAGGAGATCAAGGGCGTGTATGTCCCGTTCTGGCTGTTCGATGCCAATGCCTCCGGCGCGGGGCATTATGCGGCGTCCAACTCCTCGTCCCACCGTGAGGGCGATTACGTCATCACCACGACCCGCCACTACGATGTCCGCCGCGCGGGTACTACCCAGTTTATGGGCGTGCCGGTGGACGGCTCGACCAAGATGCCCAACGGCCACATGGATGCTATCGAGCCGTATGACTACCGCGCGTTCCAGCCGTTCTCGACAGCCTTCCTGCCGGGCTACATGGCCGACAAATATGATGAGGATGTCGAAACCTGCCAAAGCCGCGCCCACTTCCGTATGGAAAACTCTGTGCGCAGCGAGCTTTCGGCCAGCATTACAGGCTACGACAGCGTAAGCCCCCTGGGCGAGGACGTCAGCATTGACTACACTGCCTCGCACTACGCACTGCTGCCGGTCTGGATGCTGCACACCAAATGGCAGGGCAAGGACTATCTGTTCGCCATGAACGGGCAGACCGGCAAACTGGTCGGCGACCTGCCGGTTGATAAGCGAAAGGTGGCCGCCTGGTTTGCGGGCATCAGTGTTCCGCTGATGATCCTGCTTGCCATCCTGCTTTGAAAGGGGGAAACAGAGTATGAAAAAGAAGCTGTTTTCTCTGCTTACGGCACTGGTGCTGTGCTTGCTCTGCGCGGTACCGGCGTTTGCCGAAATGCCGTTGGTGATGGACACCTACGAGCTGTTCAAACCCGAAGTGACCGCTGAATTGGAGCAAAAGGCGCAGGACGCCAGCGCCGGCCACGGTGTCAATGTCTACCTGCTGACGGTGGCTGACATCGGCGGCCAGAACGTGCGCGAGTTCGCCAAGGATTGGTACCGCAACTATGACCTTGGCTACGGCGAGGGCAAAAGCGGTATCCTGTTCCTGATTGCGCTGGATTCCCGCGATTATGTCACGATCACCTACGGCGGCGGCGTGACCGCCTTTACCGACTACCGCATCGCCCAGATCGAGGATAAGATCGTGCCGATGCTCTCGGACGGATCGTATTACAAGGCCTCCGACACCTACATAGAAATGTGCGCTGACACGCTGGATTTCTATGCCGAGGAGGGCGCGCCGCTCGACAGCGGCAATGATCCCTCCAAGGGGTGGGTCAAGTGGGTGTTTGTGTTTGTCATCCCGCTGGTTGCAGCCGGCATCGTCTGCGGTATCTTCTACGCCCAGATGAAGACCGCCAACGAGCAGACCCACGCCAACGCCTACATGCCCGCCGAGGGCCTGGCCCTGTCCGTGGTGGAGGACACCTACACCCACACCACCGAGACCGAAAAATACGACCCCGTCAAGGACGACAGCAGTTCCAGCGGGTCGAGTACCGACAGCGACGGCTTCGGCGGCAGCTCGGGCGGAAAATTCTAAGAATACTCATTTTTATAACAGCGGCGGCTTTCGCAAAGAAAGCCGCCGCTGGCCTTTTATCGGAATTTTTCGTTATGGCTTTGGGAAATGTTCTGCTGTTTAACGTGTTCGGACGGCTCTCGGATGACCTCTACCAGACCCTATCTGCCAAGTATGAAGCGGAAACAAGAGAATTGAAAACCCGCGCCGCAGAAATTCAAGCGTTGCTCACCGAAGCAACCACCAAAACGCAGGGCATACAGGATTTCACCGCTTTGCTCGCCCCATATGCCGACATTACGGAGTTGGACGAGGAACTGGTCCACACGCTGATTGAAAAAATCATCGTCCACGAGAAAGAAATAATCAACGTGAAACGTCATGCGCATCGAAATCTACTACCGCTTCATCGGCAAGACCAGCGATTGTCTCAACCGCTCCGTAACCCCCATAAAAACAAAAACAGAATCCGTCGCTGCAACGGATTCTATTGCTTGACCTATGTGGTGCATAAAAAGTAAAGCGCTCGGGCGCTAAAAACAGCCCGCAGGGCTGCGACTTGCGGTTACCGCTTTCTACTGTTCTTCCAGCGCAGAGGCGGATGCTTACCCCTCCG
>ERZ870052.708-NODE-708-length-12646-cov-3.877874_pt1 | contig 12646 bp, 12 predicted proteins | sample MGYA00520889_ERZ870052 | MGnify/ENA primary metagenome ERZ870052 (study PRJEB32232, sample SAMN07284988) | human gut metagenome | biome: human-associated habitat; material: feces | host: Homo sapiens | place: Tanzania | collected 2014-08-14 ...
CGCTCGCGCACGTCGTCAATCGTGGACGCATAGCGGAAAGCCTGCTCGGGCAGGTCATCGGCCTTGCCATCGACAATCTCAGCGAAGGAGCGGACGGTATCCTCGACGCGAACGTAGACACCGGGGTTGCCGGTGAACTTCTCGGCGACGTGGAAGGACTGCGAGAGGAACTGCTGAATCTTACGGGCACGGTTGACCGTAAGGCGCTGCTCCTCGGAAAGCTCGTCCATACCCAGAATGGCGATGATGTCCTGCAGGTCGGAGTACTCCTGGAGCAGCTCCTGGACCGCGACGGCCACGCGATAGTGCTCCTCGCCGACAATCGAGGGATCCAGGGCGTCCGAAGAGGAAGCCAAGGGGTCGATGGCGGGGTACAGGCCGAGCTCGGCGATGGAACGCGAAAGAACGGTCGTGGCGTCGAGGTGCGTAAACGTCGTGGCGGGTGCCGGGTCGGTCAGGTCGTCGGCGGGGACGTAGACAGCCTGAACGGAGGTAATGGAACCCGTCTTGGTCGAGGTAATGCGCTCCTGGAGGTCGCCCATCTCGGTAGCCAGCGTGGGCTGGTAGCCAACGGCGGACGGCATACGGCCCAGAAGTGCGGAAACCTCGGAACCGGCCTGCGAGAAGCGGAAGATGTTATCGATGAACAGCAGAACGTCCTGACCACGATCGCGGAAGTACTCAGCAGTGGTAAGGCCGGCCAGACCGATGCGCAGACGCGCTCCGGGCGGCTCGTTCATCTGACCGTAGACCAAGCAGGTCTTGTCGATAACGCCCGACTCGCTCATCTCGAGGAACAGGTCGGTACCCTCGCGGGTACGCTCGCCGACGCCGGTGAACACCGAGGTGCCGCCGTGCTCCTGGGCGAGGTTGTTGATGAGCTCCTGGATCAGAACGGTCTTGCCGACGCCGGCGCCGCCGAACAGACCCGTCTTGCCGCCACGGATGTAGGGCTCGAGCAGGTCGACGGCCTTGATGCCGGTCTCGAAGATCTCGGTCTTAGTGGTGAGCTCGTCGAAATGAGGTGCCGGGTGATGGATGGGATAGAACTCATCGATCTGGGGCATGGGCTTGCCGTCGACGGGCTGGCCCATAACGTTCCAAATGCGGCCGAGGGTCTCGGGGCCGACGGGCATCTTCATGGGTGCGCCGGTGTCGACCGCGACGACGCCGCGCTGCAGGCCGTCGGTCGACGTCATGGCGACGGTACGAACGACACCGCCGGGAAGCTGGGACTCAACCTCCAGGATGGTGCTGATGTGGCCCATCGGCGTATCGGCCTCGACCGTGAGTGCGTTGTAGATCGAGGGGACGGCGCCATCGAACTTAACGTCGACGACAGCGCCGATGATGCGGACGATACGTCCCTCACCGGCCGTCTGACGCGTCGTGGCCTCCTCGACCGCCGCTTTAACGGTGGTATCTGCCATTAGTGTTCCTCCAATGCTGCGGCTCCGCCCACGATCTCGTTGATCTCCGTGGTAATAGAAGCCTGACGCACGCGGTTATACGTACGGGTAAGAGTCGAGATGATCGAAGTCGCGTTCTCCGTGGCGGAATGCATGGCCTTGCGGCGTGCACCCTGCTCGGCGGCGGCCGAATCGATCAGCGCCTGGTGGATGACGGTCAGGATGTAGCTGGGAACCAGCTCACCCAACACGTGCTGGGCGCTCGGCACGAACTTAAACGAGGACGAGACGCGCTCGGGACCTTCGTCTGCGTTCTTGCGCGGGCCATGTGCCATAGCGACCATCTCGGGGTCGAGCGGAAGCAAATGCTCGGTACGGAGAACCTGGTCGACGCGGTTGCGAGCGTGGTGATACACGATCTCGACGCGGTCGAGCTGGCCCTTGGAGTACTCGTCGCAGATGTAGCTCGCGATCATGCGGGCATCCTTGAGGCTCGGATCGGCCGAGGAGCCCTCAAAGTGCATGACCGTGTTGGCACGGCTGCGGAAATACTCGCTCGCCTTGCGACCGCATGCGATGATCTCGCACTCGGCGCCATCATGCTCCCACTCGCGTGCGATCTTCTCGCAGGTACGCTCAACGTTGACGTTGAAGCCGCCCGCGAGGCCGCGATCGGACGTGACGGCGATGATCAGACCGCGCTTGAACTCCTCATGCGTTTGAAGCATGGGGTTATCGCCTACGGATTCGGCATCGCTCGCAACGGTGTGCATGACGTCGGTGAGCGCCTTCTTGTAGGGCTCAGCCTGCGTGGCGCGATCGAGCGCGCGACGGATCTTGGCCGTAGAGACCATCTCCATCGTGCGCGTGATCTGCTTGGTGCTCGTGACCGAGGAGATTCGCTTCTTAATGTCGCGAAGGTTAGCCATAGAGCTTAGTTCTCCTCTGCGCCCTCAGCTGCACTCGCGGTGGAGGCATGCTTGGAGGCGTACTCGTTCTTGAAATCGGTGATGGCCTGAAGCAGCTGCTCCCTGGTCTCGCCGTCGATCTTGTTGGTACGGACCTTCTGCAGCAAGCCGCCAAAGCCAGCGTTCATGTACTCGAGCAGCTCGGCGCGGAACGGCAGCACCTCGGAGAGGGGCAGGTCGTCGATGAAGCCCTCGTTGCCGGCGAACAGCGTAACGATCTGCTCGGCGACATCGAACGGCTTAAAGCGCGGCTGCTTAAGAAGCTCGGTCATGTGTGCACCGTGGGTGAGCTGCTTTTGGGTGGCTGCATCCAGGTCGGAACCGAACTGGGTGAAGCCGGCGAGCTCACGGTAGGCGGCAAGGTCGAGGCGTAGGTTGCCGGCGACCTGCTTCATGGCCTTGGTCTGAGCGGAGCCACCGACGCGCGACACCGAGATACCGACGTCGACAGCGGGGCGCTGGCCCTGGAAGAAGAGCTCGGACTGCAGGTAGATCTGACCATCGGTAATGGAAATGACGTTGGTCGGAATGTAGGCCGAGACGTCGCCGTCCTGGGTCTCGATGACCGGCAGGGCCGTCATGGAGCCGTAGCCGTTCTTCTTGGACATCTTGACGGCACGCTCGAGCAGGCGAGAGTGCAGGTAGAAGATGTCGCCAGGATAGGCCTCGCGTCCAGGCGGACGGTGCAGCGTCAGCGACATCTGACGGTAAGCGACGGCCTGCTTGGACAGGTCATCGTAGATGACGAGCACGTGTCCGCCGGGGTTGGTCTCGGAAGCGGGCTCGCCGTTCTCGCCGTTGTACATAAAGAACTCGCCGATAGCGGCACCGGCCATAGGGGCGATGTACTGCATAGGGGCAGAGTCGGCAGCGGTGGCCGAGACGATGATGGTGTAGTCGAGCGCACCGTGCTGAGCGAGGGTCTCGCGGATGTTGGCAACCGTGGAGGCCTTCTGGCCGATGGCGACGTAGATGCAGACCATGTCCTTACCGCGCTGGTTGAGGATGGCGTCGATCGCGATGGCGGTCTTGCCGGTCTTACGGTCGCCGATGATGAGCTCACGCTGGCCGCGGCCGATAGGCACCATGGAGTCGATGGCGAGCAGGCCGGTCTGAACCGGCTCGCACACCGGGGTACGGTCGATAACGCCGGGAGCCTTGAACTCGATGGGACGACGGTGCGTGGCGACGATATCGCCCAGACCGTCGATGGGCTGGCCCAGCGGGTTGACGACGCGGCCGAGCATGGCGCGGCTCACGGGAATATCCATGACGCGACCGGTGGTGCGGCACTCGTCGCCTTCCTTGATGACGTTGACGGCGCCAAACAGAACGGCACCGACCTCAGTGCGGTCGAGGTTCTGGGCAAGGCCGTACACGGTCTCGCCGGTCTCGGAGCTCTTGAACTCCAAGAGCTCGCCGGCCATGGCGTTGCGCAGACCCGAGACGCGCGCGATGCCGTCGCCGACCTCGTCAACATGGGAAACCTCTTGCGTGTCGACGGTAGCCGTCAGGCCGTCGAGCTTCGCCTGCAGGACGCGGGCGATGCTTTCGGCATTGAGGGTATCGGACATAACTAGGCTTCACCTCCGTTATTCAAAATCGTGGAACCGAGGGCCTCACGCGCTGCACGCAGCTGAGTCTTGACGGTGACGTCACGACGCTGGCCACGAGCCTCGAGAATCAGACCGCCGATAATGGACGGGTCGACCTTCTCGATCAGGAACACCTTGCGCTTTAGATCGGCCTCGCATTTCTCGGTAATCGTGCGGCGCAGCTCGTCATCGAGCGGGATAGCCGTGGTGACGGTGACGCCAACGACGTCCTCGTCGGTCGCGGTTACCATCCGATAAGCCGATGCAATCTGCGGCAGAAGATCGAGCTGGCCGCGCTCGAACACGGTACCGAGGACAGCAAGCACCTCGGGGCTGGCGTCCGCGATGACCTCAAGCTCGTGAAGGTCGCGGAACACATGGCCCTCGGCCTTAGCGGCCTCGAGGAGGGTGCGTGCATAGGTCTCGAGAACCCTGTTCTCCATGCGGCTGTTAGGCATTCAGGCTACCTGCTTCCTTGATGTAGCGCTCGATCAGACGACGCTGCTCGTCGTCGTTCTCGAGGGCCTCGCCGACGATCTTGGTCGCAACGGAGACGGAAAGATCGGCGATGGAGCCGGCAGCGGCGGCATAGATGGAGTTGCGCTCGTCCTCAGCGTTGGCGTGGGCCTTGGCGATGATGTCCTCGGCCTCCTCGTGGGCCTTGGCGATGATACGGGCGCGCTCGGACTCGGCGTCCTGACGGGCAGCGGTCACGATGTCGGCAGCCTGACGACGGGCGTCGGTGATGAGGGCGTCGGACTCCTTGCGGGCCTCGATGGCCTTGCGCTTGGTGGTCTCGGCCTCATCGAGGCTGTCCTTGATGCGCTTGCCGCGCTCTTCCATCGTCTGCAGAATCTGCGGCCAGGCAAACTTGGCCAAAACGATGAAGATGATGAGGAAGGCAATGAGTGCAGGGACGAATTCCGCCATCTTGGGGACGAGGATCTCGGCCTTGTTCTCAGACTCCTCGGCGAATGCCGACACCGGCATGGCGAGCATGACGCCCGTCAGCGCAGCGGCGGCTTTCGCGTGGTTGAAATGCTTCATGGCGACTACCTTCGTGCTCAATTACGAAATCAGCGTAACGACGAAGCCGATCAGGCCCAGAGCCTCGGTGAATGCAGATGCAAGAATGAAGACGGTGAAGGCACGGCCCTGGACCTCAGGCTGACGAGCCATAGCGCCCGTAGCACCGAGTGCTGCAAGACCAATTGCGAGACCGGCACCGATAACGCCGAGACCATATCCGATAACTCCCACGATTCCTCCTTTGTCGTGCGCGTGTGCGCAGGATAAATACCTATGTTGTAGAGGCGCACGCGGGCGCCGCGCCTCCGAACACCAAATGAATGCGACCGCTAGTGGGCGTCAGCCTCTGCGATCTGGATGTACACGGCCTCGAGGACCGTAAAGACGTATGCCTGAACAAAGGCAACGATCAGCTCGACGACGTAGATCACCAAAAGGATCAGGACCCACGCCACGCTGGGCAGGGCACCCACGGCGTTCATGGCCGTGAAGTGCTCGAGCATCGGCTGGGCAAAGAGCGTGGCCATGATGGCGAACGAGCCCATGACGACGTGGCCGGCGAACATGTTGCAGAACAGACGGACGGCGAGCGTGATCAGACGCAGGCACAGCGAGAAGAGCTCGATGACCCACACGAAGACGTTCATGGGGAAGGCCACGCCTGCAGGGGCGAGGCTCTTGAGGTACCCAAAGAAGCCGTGCTTTTTGATACCGAAGTAGAGGAAGTACACAAAGGACACGAGCGCGAGGGCAGCCGTGCAGCCGATGGCGCCGGTACCGGGCTTCATGCCGGGGACCAGGCCGATGAAGTTGTTGATCAGGATAAAGAAGAACAACGAGGCCAAAAACGGGAAGTGCTTCTTCCAGTTGTCGCCGACGACGCCCTTGGCGATATCGTCCTGCACGTACTCGATGACCCACTCGACACCGTTGACGAAGAAGCCCTCGGGGACAACCTTCTGCTTCTTGGTGAACACGAAGAAGATCACGAACATGACGACAGCGGCGATAAGCAGCCAGAACGAGTACTGCGTCAGGCCCGCATTAAGGTCACCCACGACCGGAGTCGAGGAGAACTCTTCGACGAGCTCGGCAATCGCGCTGGGTAACTTGGCAAATGCGTCCAAGATTCCACCTTCCCTGTTTGCCCACACCGAGGTGGGGCAACGCCTTTAGTCCCTCATGATCACCATGCAGGCGATCACGATCCAACAAATCAAAAACCCGGCGAGCTCGCCGCACAAAAAGGCGATGAGCGCCGCGGGGAATACCAAGTGCACGATTACGACACCTATGATAAGTATCGCAAACGACACCATGATACCCAACATGCCCACGGTCATGCTGGCATCACGTCGGTGCGCCAGCACTGGAGCAAGTGCGAGGTACAACGGCAAAAACGCAACAAGGCCGATAACGGCTCCCGTCACGATGAATGGCACGTGGCCTGCCAGCTCGACCGGCATCTGCGTTCCCTTCTCGCGAAGCATATCCCGCTAGGGCTACACCCCGCTTGATTCGTCCTAGTATTTTAGAGCGCATCACTTTAAATGCAATGCGCTGTCACCCAACCTTAATCGCGTCTTTAGCCCTGCAAGGGCCTCAAACGGACAAAAGGCCGTGCGCTGAGGACGAATGGGTCGCAATGAACGACGAGCGTACCCGTCGAGCTGCGCTTTGCCTACGCAAGTGCACCTCGACAAATATTGGTGACTATTGTACGAGCTGGAAACCTGATGACAACCGCCAAATTGTAAGTTAATACACATCTGTACATTTTCTTAAGACACTCTTTATACCGCACCTACGGCAGCACGATATATGAGCGTCCGAGTATGCTGCGCTCGCTCTACAACAATGCGCGCGTGGGAACTCTTTCACCCACGCGCGCATTGCGCTGGCGCCTATTGTCGCAGCCGCTGTTGCTCAACAGCTAGAGCGTGCCGTAGATGCGGTCGCCGGCGTCGCCCAGGCCGGGAACGATGTAGGCGGCCTCGTTGAGATGGTCGTCGATGGCACAGGCATAAATGCGCACGTCGGGGTCCTTCTCGGTGAGCGACTTGAGGCCCTCGGGCGCGGCAACGATGCACAGCATGCGGATATCCTTGACACCGCGCTCGCGCAGGTAGCTGATGGCCATCTCGGCCGAGCCGCCCGTGGCGAGCATGGGATCGACGACCAGGCAGATGCGCTGGTCGATATCCTTGGGCATCTTGCAGTAGTACTCGTGCGGCTCGTGGGTAACCTCGTCGCGCTCCATGCCGATATGGCCCACGCGAGCGGAGGGCACCAGGTCGAGGATGCCGTCGACCATGCCCAGGCCGGCGCGCAGGATGGGCACGATGGCGAGTTTTTTACCAGCAAGCTGCTTGAACGTGGCGGTAGTGATGGGGGTCTCGACCTCGACGTCTTCCATGGGCAGATCGCGCATGGCCTCGTAGCCGTCAAAAAGCGCGAGCTCACGCACGAGCTGGCGGAACTGGTTGGTGCCGGTGTTCTTGTCGCGCAGAATCGATAGCTTGTGCTGGACGAGCGGATGGTCGACAAGCGTCACACGGGACGTATCGTAGGTGACGGTCATGGGTTGGTTGCCCCTTTCGTTGCGGCCGGAAGACGGCCTTGCTGACACGGCGCATGGCGATGTTGTTGCCGCGCGCCGTGCATAAGTTTAGCGGTTTGTTGTATCGAGCGGCTCGTCGCAGCCCTACTGCGCGGTGCTGAGCGAGCGCTTGACGGCATCACGCCAGCCCGCCAGGTTTTGTTCGCGGCGCTCGGCGGGCATATGGGGAAGGAAGGTCTTAACGATCTGGGCGTTTTGCTCCAGCTCCTCCAAATCCTCCCAATAGCCGACGGCAAGGCCGGCCAAGTACGCGGCACCGATTGCCGTGGTCTCCACCGTCTCACATTGCAGAACCGGGATATCCAGCAGGTCGGCCTGGAACTGCATGATGAACTCGTTGCGCGAGGCACCGCCATCGACGGACAGGCGCTCAATCGAAAGCCCCACGTCTTGCTCCATGGCACGCAATACGTCGTAGCTCTGGTAGGCCATGGACTCGCAGGCCGCGCGCACGATGGTCGCGCGGCTCGAGGCGCCGGTCAGGCCGCACACGATGCCGCGGGCGCGCGGGTCCCACCAGGGAGCACCCAAGCCCGCAAAGGCGGGAACGAAGTAGCAGCCCTCGTTGTCGTTGATCGAAGCGGCGAGCTGCGCCGACTCGCTCACGCTGGAGATAATGCCCATGTTGTTGCGCAGCCAGTTCATGGTTGAACCGGCGGCAAAGATGGAGCCCTCGAGCGCATAGCTGACCTTGCCGTCCGCGGCGATACCGATTGTGGAGACCAGGCCGTTCTTGGATTCGACAATCTCGTCGCCGGTGTTCATGAGCATAAAGCAGCCCGTGCCATAGGTGTTTTTGGTCTGGCCGGGATGGAAGCAGCAGTGGCCGAACAGCGATGCCTGCTGGTCGCCCGCCACACCCATGATGGGCGGCATGTTGGTCATGATGTCGCTCGCGACGCGGCCGTAGTCGCCCGAACTCCAGCGAACCTCGGGCATCATGGAACGCGGAACGTCGAAGAGCGCCAGCAGGTCGTCATCCCAATCGAGCGTATGGATATTAAAGAGTGCGGTGCGGCTGGCGTTGGTGTAGTCGGTGGCAAAGGCCTGGCCGCCGGTGAGGTTGTAGATGAGCCAGGTGTCGATGGTGCCAAACATGAGGTCGCCCGCCGCCGCGCTCTCGCGCGCGCCGTCGACGTTGTCGAGAATCCACTGCACCTTGGAGGCCGAGAAATACGGGTCGAGCGTGAGCCCCGTGCGGGAGCGCACCAGCTCTTCTGTGCCCTGCTCGACCAGCTTGTCGATCAGGGGCGCGGTGCGACGACACTGCCATACGATAGCGTTGTAGATGGGCTGGCCGCTCACACGGTCCCAGACCACCGTGGTCTCGCGCTGGTTGGAGATGCCAATGGCGGCGATGCGGTCGGAATGGATACCGCTCTTAAACTGGACCTCCATCATGACCGCGATCTGGCTGGCGAGGACCGCCATGGGGTCCTGCTCTACCCAACCGGGGCGCGGAAAACTGGTTTTAACGCTGCGGCGCGCTTGGGCGACGATGCAGCCATATTCGTCGACAATGGTCGCGAGTACCGAGGTGGTGCCGCAGTCGAGCGCCATGATGTAGGAACCGCCAAAGCCAAACGAGGCATCTTCCATGCTCAGGCTGCCTAGATTCAATGACATCGCTTGCACCTTTCTATTGCATCGGGTCGGACAGGACCCGTTCGATCTCTGATGCGGGAAGTGCGCCTTGGCGCAGGATCTGGAGCTCGCCGTGCTGGAACGACACGATGGTCGAGGCGTCGCGGCACGGGGTCTCGCCGGCGTCGACGGCCACATCGACCCCCTCCAGAATGCGGTCCTCCACCGTGGCGAAACTTGCGGGCGCGGGGGCGCCGTGCGTGTTGGCGCTGGTGCAGGCAAGCGGGCTGCCGCAGGCGCGGATGAGCGTCTGTACCACGGGAGACGCCGACGCGCGCAGGGCGACGGTGCCGTCGGCGGCGCGCATAAAGGTCGGCACGCAGGGAGCCGCCTTGACCACGATAGTCAAGGCACCCGGCCAACATCTTCGGGCGAGCACGCGGGCCTCATTAGGGATATCCACGCCATAGCGGTCGAGCGCCTCGGCCCCATCGACCAGCCAGGCGACGGTTTGCGTGAGTTCGCGCTGTTTGAGGGTAAAGATACGGCGATAACCGGTACCGAGCGCGGGGACCGCGGCGCCGTTGACGGTGGCCTGCGGGTCGCGCGGCCACGGCAGAGATTCACTTGTATCTTGTGAGACGGCATCCGAGAAGGCGTTGACCGCCACGGCGACACCGTAGACCGTCTCGGTCGGGATCAGAGCCAAACCGCCACAGCCGAGCACCTCGGCCGTACGCTCGACGGCAAGCCGATGTGGCTCGCGCGCTCCCTCGAATACCCGATAGACCGTCTGCATGTGTATGCCAGCCCCTTACGCTCTGGTGCAAGTTTGTTTACTGTGGGGCATTCTCGCACGAAACGTTCAACCTATTTGCCCAGAGCGCATGTTGGTTTGGTGAGCGGCTGTAGTAGTCGGTGAAAGTGAGGGGGTTATTGAAGAATTTTAGCGAGCAAGCGTAACGGTGCGATCGGGGAATTCGATGCTTGCGACAAGTTTTCCGCCGAGACTTTCGGCGTACCTGCTCAATGTATCGAGCCTCATTGAGCCCAGCTCCCCGCGTTCGAGCTCCGATACGCGTTTTTGAGAAACGCCCATTGACTGGGCTACCGAGGCCTGCGTCAAATCCTTTAGTTTGCGAATCTGAGCGAGCTTATAGGCTTCGATACGCTCGCGGGTCTTCTCTTGCTCAGCAGTAATAGCCTCACGCACTATCCCGCGAGACTCCATATACTCATGCAGTTCCATCCCGATCGAGCCTCCTTACATGACGCCGGTATATTTGCTCGGCCTTGGGAATGTTGACCGCATACCAGCCGTTCCATTTTGCCCTCGACGACCCCGCTCGTGACTTATCGCCCGCCAGCAGCAAAACGGCCTGACGTTTGGGATCAAAGGCAAACAGAATGCGAATCACTGACTGCCCGCACGACGTGACTCTTAGCTCTTTTAAGTGATGGAGCTTCGATCCCTTCACGCGATCAACCAACGGGCGACCAAGGCTAGGGCCTTCCTTCTCAAGCACCAAAAGGTCTGCATAAATCTGCCGCAACGTAGCGTCGTCCTGCTCATCAAGCCAAGGCTCGATATAGTCGAGCACAATACGGTATCGATGCTGCTGATTTGACATACCTTTTTCCTTCTATAATAGAAGTTTTACGGTATATTACAAGGGCGACCTTATCCAAATATCTATTTGTTCAGCTTAAATACGTTGTTTGGGCTCGGTGACGATGGCTCGGACAATCCGGGGGCGATCGGTGAGGTCGCGGACGATGCGCACGTCCGACAGACCAGCCTGGCGGCAGAGCTCGGCGGCGGCGTCGAGGGCTCCCTCGTAGAGCTCGCAGGCAAACAGGCCGCCGGCGCGCAGCATATAGGGCGCCGCATTGAGCAGGCGGCGGAAGATGTCGAGGCCGTCGGCGCCGCCCTCGAGTGCCAAGTCGGGCTCGAAGTCCTTGACCTCGTGTGGCAGCGAGCGCATGACGTCGGTCGGGATGTACGGCGGGTTGGAGACGAGCACGTCGAAGGTGCCCCACTCTTCGCGGGGAATGGAGCTTACCAGGTTGGTGAGGCTGAAGGCGACCTCGTCCGCCGTGAGGCCAAGCGCATCGCGGTTTTTGGTTGCCAGGTCGATGGCACGCGGCTCGATATCGGTGGCGGTGCAGGTGACGTGGCCGCGGCGCTCCCAGGCAAGCGAGAGCGAGATGCAGCCCGTGCCGCAGCCGACCTCGAGGACGCGGGCGACGCGAGGCTCGGCGGCCTCGAAGGCGTCTTGCGCGGAAGCCGCTTGTTCGTCGTCACTCTCGATGGCGATGCCGTATTCGTCGAGCTCGGGCTCGGGAGTTTCCGTGGCCTCGGGATCAGCCGCTTCGGCTTCTGCTGCCTGCGCGGCGGCTTCCTCCGCCTCGCGATCGGCCAGCTCCTCGGCGTAGGCGCGGCTGCCAAGTACGTCGCTGCCCAGCGCGGCCTCATCGGCAGCCGTCAAGTTGGCGGCACGGCGCTCGGCGGTCGCACGCTCATCGGCCAGCGCCGCCTCGGCCTTGCGCGCCTGCTCGACCTCGTCGTTCCAGGGCAGCTCCACGCGCTGACGGGCAGCGGCCTCGGGGCTCAGCACCTCGGCATCCAGGTAGTTGAGGACTTCCTCGACGAGCATCTCGGTCTCGGGACGCGGGATGAGCACGCCGGGGGCGCACGCGACGTCGATCATGCGGAACTGCGTGCTACCCGTGATGTACTGCAGCGGTTCGCCTTTGGCGCGGCGGACGACAGCCGCATGCATGGTCTCGAGCTGGGCCGCGTCGAGCGTCTCGTCCATGCGCATATATAAGTCGATGCGCGCCAGGCCCGTGGCGGCACACAGCAGCCACTCGGCAGAAAGACGGGGGTGCTCCTCGCCGCGCTCGGCCAGGTACTCCTTGGTCCACTCGAGACAACGCTTGATGGTCCAGATCTCGTTTGCCATGGGGTCCTCCCCTCTTAAGCGCCAGGCGGCGCGCGAATGTCGGAGCAGATTGTACGCGAGGCCACCGCTTGGCAAGGGACGATTGGAAACGAATATCGAGAATCAGCCCAGATTTTTGAGATGGGCTCGCTCAAAGTGCTCATTTGTCGACGTCATGATTTGCATCCGTCAAGCTTTTGGCAAGGTTGCCCCAAACCTGACCAATATCTAACCAAACACTTGCCGAATCACTTGACGAGCAACTCGCCGAAAAATGCACTGCGACTTCTCGGACGATAATTTGAGCATTATTTTCGATGGCAGATGTATAACAATGATTACTTTAAGCAGGTAAACAGCTTAATGACGTCAAGGCAAATTGAATAAACTCACAAAGCAATATGCCCAACCTAGTCATTGGGGACGTTCTTAAACGACTAGTCAAACAAGAACGTCCCCAATGACTACCCAGAAAAGGAGCGTCCCTAAGTGACAA
>ERZ870052.711-NODE-711-length-12623-cov-3.524390_pt1 | contig 12623 bp, 13 predicted proteins | sample MGYA00520889_ERZ870052 | MGnify/ENA primary metagenome ERZ870052 (study PRJEB32232, sample SAMN07284988) | human gut metagenome | biome: human-associated habitat; material: feces | host: Homo sapiens | place: Tanzania | collected 2014-08-14 ...
CCAAGGCGACAGCTGATAGATTCCGAAGAGTCCGTCGAGCGACTTGATCCACACGCCCGAAGCCACGAGCAGCGATGCCGCCACTATCTGCACCAGGAACTTCTTCTTGTATCCCACTCCAATCAGGTCGTCGGCGAGTCCCACCAGGAACAGCATCATGCTACCCACCAACAGTGCCAGGAACTCATAAGGCACCTCCCCGTGCATCGACCCGCTGCTCAGTCCCATCAGATGATATATCAGCACCAGGCCGCCCATGGTAATCAGCATCACCGGGAAGAACGAGAGTCCGCCCAGACGGGGAACCGGTGCATGATGCACCTTTCTCTTATCCGGCATATCAAAGAGTTTCTTCTTATGCGAGATAAGGAGAATGTTAGGCAGCACAAGCATGGCGATAATGACAGACACAACAAGTGCTACCAGCAGGAAAATATAAATTGGTTCAATCATAAAAGTAAATAGTCTTAATTGTTACTTTTTTATAGCATCATCTATAGTTGCATGAAACGTTTACGCTTCCATTCCTGGTAAAGCAGCTTTGGCAGGGTAACCACAATCCAGCCACATCTCTTCAACTGTTTTTTCGGGTCGCAGAAGATGCGGTAAACAAATTCCATGTGCGCATCGAGCATCCATTTCGGCGCACGCTTCTCATCCTGTCCGCTGTAGAATTTGAAGGCAGCCCCCACGGCAATCATCACTCCTCTTTTCAGATAAGGTTTCAGTTTACTCATAAAGATTTCCTGTTTCGGAGCACCCAGCGCCACCCAGATGATATCCGCCCCATCCTCGTTCACCATCTTGGCGATGGCAGGATAGTCGAACTCATCCACGGCCTTGAAGGGCAGTTCATAGAAGCTCATGTTCTCCACCTTCGGGTTCATCGTCTTCAGGTTCTCTCTTAACCCGTCGAGTGTTCTCTGGTTGGTACCCATAAAGAACATCCGGTATTTCTGCGAGCTGACCAAGTCCTTGAATATCTGACTGCCGCAGTATTGCGGATACCTCTTACCATACAGCCACTTGATGTAGAGCGGTACATATCCGCTGTCGCAGATGGCAAACATACCCCCATTTACAATCTTTAAGTAGTCCGGCTTTCTATTAGCGTTGTTCAGGATTACTCCATCCGCCACGCAGATATAGTCAGCCTCGTTATTTGATAATTGTTCTTCGATTCTTCGCCCTACTTCCTGAGGCGAGAATTCATAGTTGATATTAAAATATGTTTCCATAAAATATATTGTGCATTTATGCAGAAAACTGCATAAATTAAATTTGTTTACGAGAATTATATATATTACAGCAACTTCCTTTTTAGCGTATTCCAGACTAAATTAAAAGAAACAGCTTGATATTTCAACTTCATTTGAGAATTAATAAATATACGAGAAGCACCTCTTTTCCTCATTTGCATACAAAGACTATAATGCTCGCAATGCACCTCTACCCTTGGGTCATTATTATCTAGCACTTGATACCTTAATCCCTTTACCATATCAAAACGATAGATAGAAAGCCCACCAAAAGCAGAATATACAGGAATCCATTCTTTATTCTTCAATAATTCTGCAAAATGATTGGCATTTCCTAATATATCAGTTTCTGTCTGCGGAATATTTTCCTTACCAAGTTCTGTCAATGCATAAGTATCATGATATCTACGTTTTAAAGTAGGACTCATAGAATATCCATAAGCTGTTACAGCATCCCAATCAGGTGCAGTTTGAGCAAAAGAAGATAATATTGGTTCAAGATATAATTGAGCTACATCTAAATCCACAACCATCAAATAGTCTGCTTCTAATTTATGGTCATCAATATACTTCATATACTGATTTCTTAAGCATGCCATTTTTTCTATTCTCTTTCTCGAAAAGAAAGGATTCACTGTTACGTTATTTTGAGAAGGTATTGTTTTCTCCGCCCCCAGAATATTCATTAGAGCTACTATATGCTCACTATCGCTATCAACCCATTCAGCCAATATCTTTTTCGTATTATCAGTACTATCATTCTCATAAACAACAACCCGATAATTTGCAAAGTATTTGCAGAATTCTTGAATAACAGGAATATTTCTTCTCAACCCTTTTTCCGCATTACGTACTATACTACAAATGATAATAGACGATTGATCGATTTTTTTCATTTCAATATTGAAGTTAAAGCATCAGAAATCCTTGATGCTATTTTTTGATTGATTACACTTGCTATAAAGATTACAACTACGAGAACCAGAATATTCAAAGGAAAAGGCAATTGATTTCCTAAGACTTGTATGATTAGTACTTGCACAATATAAATATCTAATGTCAAATTTGCAATATACCCCAAGCAGCTTTGCATTTTTATGGGTATATGAATTTTCATAAGAAAGTTAACTAGATACCTAGCATGATACAACATATTCGCTAAGAGTAAAGGAATGAAGACAAATTGCATATAAATCATCGCTTCATACCTACCTCCTATTTTCTTATAAACATAGAATAATATTATAGATAGTATAAACCAAAATACAGATTTTCTGTTACCAATAAACTTTCTCCCTTTAGAGTGATCATAATAACCCCACAAGAAGAAGTAAAACCAACACTTAAAACCACCCTCATCAAGTACGATTCTTGTGTGATTCACATTCTCTATATAATTCCACACAAAGCCTATCATAGTAAGAGCACCTAAAACAACTAAAACATGCCCCCCCATAACATTAGAAGAAGTCTTCAAGCGTAGTAATCTATAAACAAAATATATCAACACAAAATAACTCAGAATAGAATTAACAAACCAAAACTGGGTTGGATATAGAAAATTATACCACACTATTTTATAATCACCAAAACTAATCAAACAAGCTATCACGGAGAACACCCAAATACTAGGCAATATTCTAATACACTTATTGATTATCCAATTTCCTATATATTTATCTTCTTTAAATTTGAGCAAATATCCTGATGCATAAAAGAACAAAGAATTACCAATTACACCTCCAATAAATAAAGGAGCATATTTTTGAGGAGCGACAAATTGAAAATGAAACCACGTGATAAAAAAGGTAGCTATTACCTTCATCCAAGTTACCTCGTTATAAAATACTTTTTGCTTCATACATTACTTATTCAAATGTTTCATGAAATCCTCTTTTAAATTTTGAACAGCCAAACGACGTATTTTAAGAGAGGCTTCTTGTACGTTTTCAAAAGGTAACAAAAGTGCTTTATCCATGGACTCAGCAAACAATGATTCATCTCTTTCATTCAAAACAAAACCATTATGACCATTCTGAACCATTTCTTCCGCACTACTAAATGCTGTTACAACACATTTTGTACCACACGCCACAGCTTCAACAAGCGAAGTAGACCATCCTTCCTTAAAAGACCCCATCACAAATTGATCTGCCATATTCAGATAATCAGATATAACATCTAAACTCAGATAACCCAATAATTTTACCTTACCAGAAAGTTTCTTTTCTTCTATATAACTAATAATACGTTCCTTATCTTCTCCATTACCAATGAAATAGAAACAAGAATTAGGGTGTTTTTTCTCAAAAATACTAAAAGCATCAAGCATCAGTTTCCACCCTTTGAACCAATTCAATCTACCAGTGGTAACAATCATACATTCATTACTAGGAATCTTATATTTATTTCTGAGGAGACATTTATCTTTCAACTTAAATATATTCCCATCATATCTCGTTGGAAATTGAACTACTTTTTCCAATGCTATTGCCCCTTTACTTCTTTCAACAAATTCTGAAATTGCGTTTTTGTCAGCAGCTGCCAATAGTATTTTCACATGTGATGCCCATTTAAAGAAAATTTTATCATAAAACGCAGCAAATTTCTTAGCATACGGATATCTTGAAATAGAAAGTGGATTACTTACACCTGGCATTACCAATAAAACCTTTGGCAAAAGATGTTTAGGCAAGGCTAAAAGAATTTCTGGCGTTTGGACTACAATATGTTCATATTTCTCTAACTGCAAATCCTTTATGCATTTTTTAAAATGAAAGAATGATGTTATTCTCGCAGGAACCAAAGGTTTGGTAATATTTCTATCTATCCAAGAAACATTATATAAGCGATATCGAAATCCCTCAATATCTTTATAATACCATTGTTTTAGAGGTTCTGAAACAACCGTTGATATTCCAACCATATCAAGATTACCCTGCATAGCATACGCCAAATGTTTAGCAAAAGTAAGATGACCACCTAAAGGAAAATCAACAAAATTACATAATTCTATAAATATTATATTCGTCATAGATTATCTCATATTATACAAAAAAGTAATCGCTAAAATCATCGACAGATAAGAAACTATCCACTTGCGTTCAAAACTATAGGCTAATCCTAAAGGAACAAAAGCATATAGACAGAAAATAGTAGGAAATGTATATCGAGCATTCATAGCAAAACCAACAGTAATAAGCATAAGACTATTAGCCAACAAAACTATCAACGTAGGATACAAATCAACCAATTCATTTTTAATACTATGATAAATACCTAATAAGCCAAACAATGCAAAAGATGAATTGACTACTTCATATTGAAAATTGAATAAATTTACAGGCTGATGAGCTTTTGCTACAGCAGGATATGGAGAGATAAAAGCATTAATTACATTTAAGTATTTAAAACCAGAACTATTTCGTTCCATATCAAGTCGCTCCTGAATGCCACCCGCAATAAAAGGTAATTTCTCCTGAAGGAACCCAGCGCCTAAAAAGACTAAAAGAAATAAAGCAATTATAGCAATAGTCATAACCTTTGTTGTCATTAAAGACATAGCAAACCTACATATAATATAAGCAGCAACAAAATAAATAGGAAATATCGCCCTAAAGAAAAAAGTTAAAATTGCAAATAAAGCAAATAAAATAAAGTTTACTAAAGAAGGATTCCTAAGTACGCTATAAACATAATATACAGCTCCAACTACAACAAATGCAAAAACTAATTCTTTTAAACCTGCAGTTGCAAAATAAGGAACATATGAATTGAATGCTACCAAACCTAAGATTATCTTAATCCATTCTTTATTCTCAAAAATTGTATCAAACAATTTATATATTAATACACATGCCCATGAATAAAGTAAAATTTTTAAAAGTGCAGAAAAAAACGGACCATATTCTTCGCCACCTAAAATATATCCTAAAGCAGTGAAAGCCAAACCACCCCAATCACTTTGATCTGACACATACTTTGCTAAAGCCGTAAAAATATCATATTCACTATTTGCCACTATTAAACCTTTACTAGCATAAAAAAAACTATCATTCGGACGATCGACAAAATCCAATCCCAAAAATATAGTACTAGTCAATGTTGCATATAATACAGAATCTAGAAAAACCTCACTAGAATTCAAAGGACGATGCTGAAAAAAAACGAAAAATCCAAACGATATATATAATATCAGAGATTGAAATAATACCGTACTTAATTCAGCCTTACAATTCAATATAAAACTTAAGGAAAACAGGGTATATAACAACACCACAATTCCATAATATCGAATTGCCTTATCATTCTGTTCAAAATCTACACCATATTCATCTGTCAAATATTCCATAAAAACAATAATTTAAACTTAAACGATATGCTTTTCAAATGGTATTTGGAAACTTTTAAATTTATTTCTTGCCCAAGTTAAATGTCCTATCCTTATAATTAACTTTAACAACCACTTTGGCAATTGTTTTTTAAATCCTCCATTATCTTGTTTTTGCCAACTACCAGCATAATTATGAGCACAAAAACTTTTGGATGTTTGACTTACTTCGATTTCATTACGACTATTAAAGAAATCTTTGTCAAAAACAAACATTTTTTTTTCATCGTGAAGAAAAGTTTCAGAACTAACATCTACAGATTTACCTATTCTCCAAAACCTATATCCCAAATCAGTCAACACATGATGAAACTTACATGGTAACGTAAGAATATCATACATACCATTTGCCTTTATAAAGCTCTTTCCATCATAAGTATCCAAAATGTCTTTTATCCATTTGCAACCAGGCTCACATCCAATTACTGCAGCTTCAAAAGCTCCAATCTGATCATGACCTATAAAATAAGGTAAGTTTAGAAGCTCATCAAAGTTTTTATAAACTAAGACATCTGAATCTAAATATATTCCTCCGTAATTATATAAAGCATACAATCTAATATAATCAGCAGCAAAAGCATACTTTTTTGCCTCAAAAGCTTGCTTTGTCCACAATGTCGAATTTATATCAAATCGTTGTGTATCCCATACCCAAATCTCATAATCTGGTAAAAACTTTTTCCAAGAATCAAGACAAACTTGTATTTCTGGTGGAAAAGGATCTCCAGACAACCAGCATAGATGTATTATTTTTGGTATCATATTTATATAATTAATTGTTTTATTATAAAATTACAATTTATTATACTATAATGTATAGTCCTTCTCTAATTCCTCCATCAGCCATTTCATCCTGACATCCCACGAACCTTTACGTTCCGCTGTAGCTCGATTTCTGTCTACCAATGACTGATAATCATTAATATGACTTAAAATTTCTACTATTTGATGTATAGGGGAAACATCTGAACGAAGTTCTATTACCGGATTATAACCTATAAAATCAACTAGCTCCTTAGGTGCATGACCTACCATAACAATTCTAGAGAACATACACTCCCAATAACGCTGAGTCAAAGTTTCAATATCACCAGCCAATTCTGGCTGAGTCAAGCTACGCGGTAATGCTATTGTAATCTTAGCATTTCCCATCACCTCATATAACTGTTCATTTGTATAAATGAATTTTCCATTTTGCTTTGTACATATATGTCTCAATGAAGCCCCATTTATCTTAACTGTTTCAATAGATTGAGCATCAAAAATCTTTTCATTTGAACGTCCAAACTCTAACAAATCTATTTCTCTATCACAAAGTGACCTACCTTTCTTATACAACTCTCCATCTACAGCTTCAGGACACCATATCACATGAAGATTAGACATTTCTTGCTTTATTCTCTCCGTTGTCTGACGAGAGCTACAGATTACAGTTTTTACTTTATGTTTCTGCAACCAACTACATGTCATATCAAAATACTTTGGCCAACAGTCCCATATCATCGGAACCACTTCATATCTAGCATAGTCTGGATACGTATCAAAAGACAAAGAAACAGGTTCCACAAATCGCAAACGAGCCTCTTGCTTACTTTTCCATAAAGTAGGCCATTCAAAGCGAAAAGCCAAACTATGGAAAGCCCTTAACGGATAGCAAGACCTAGCCACACTTCCTCCCAATTTTACCCATGATTCATAGGGATACTTTTTAAAGTTAAGAAAAACAGGATAAATATAAGGAGCAACTGCCTTTAACACTTTATAACGAGCCATCATTTTTCTTCTTTCCTAACAATATCGGACATTTCTGTTCTATGAGTTTACACCCCCAATAAGACAAAACCGCTATTATAACATACACTATTAAAAAGCATATTATCCAACTCAATGATCCTTTTTGAAATATTCTATTTAAAATTACAGCCGAAGTATGACACATCGGGGAATGAAGAAGCATAATACCTAAAGAATGTTTACCTAATTCAGATAAAAACTTGATATTCACCAACTTTTTGGTCACCCATAAAAAAGGAAAGAAATTCAATATGATAATCAACAATGCTATTAAATAATATGGTTTATAGCAACTACCTGAGGGAACAATTACAAAGGATGCCCATTGAGACAAATAAACTACAAAAGCTATCATACCTGCTAATATCAACCATTTTCCTGTTAATAAATCTCTCAGATATGGATATAGTAATTTTCCTAATGCATAAATAGGTAAAGCTATTAATCCTTCATCAAAGAATAAGGGCAAGTCAATATGCATACCCAAATAACCAATTAAAAGGATTGCCCCCCCATATACTACTTTTGGAAGTTTGAGACGAACAATACAACTAAGAAAAAGTTTGGTATAAAAAAGAGCAAATAAAAACCATGCAGGTCCATTACCGCCCGCTATATTATACCATGTAAATGGAAAGTCCCCCCAATTACCTTCTTTAACATAGCCCAAGATTTTAATATATAAAGTCGATATCGCTACCCAAATAATTGCAGGCAAAATCAAGGTTCTAAAGTTTTTTGGCACCAATTGCTTAAAAGGCCTTTCTGAACGATCATAAAAACCGCTCATGAAAAAGAACACAGGAACTGAAATAAATGTTATAGGCATTCCAATCACCTGAAACGCCTCTGTATGAATACAAATTATTAACAGAACACCAATACCCTTTGCTATATCAACATATTCATCTCGCTCTTTTTTCATTATATATTCTTTATTATTTTACATGGGTTACCAGCAGCAATACAATCAGCAGGAATACTCTTCGTTACAACACTACCAGCACCAATAATACTACGAGCACCAATAGTAACACCTTTTAGAATAATAGAATGGGCACCAATCCAAACATCGTCCTCTATCGTAACAGGCTTTGATTTCGTCCCTTCATTAGAGCATCTACGTGCCATATAATCAACTGGATGAGAGTCCGTATCAGTAACCATTACACATGCCCCAAATTTAACATTGTCGCCAACAGAGACACTATCATGTACCCATATTCGAGTACTACTCATTCCTACATTATTTCCAATAAAAAGATTTGCACCTGATTCCAAAAAAATAGAACCTTCCAAGTTACTACCTAAAGGATTAATTCCATCACCAGATGAAAAGTAGAAATTATCACCAATACACATATTGCCCCCCCCATATCGTCCAATGTATCCTACCAGGAATTTGGATATTAGTTCCTACTTGTACTCCATGTGCTTTCAGTAAGACACGATTGAACAGTGGATAGAAGTGAAGTCGTAACAACTTAGGGAGAGAGAACAAATTCAGTAACAATGTTATAAGCATAATTTATTTGAATTAGCGCAAAATTTCATCTAACTTCTTGATTATAATATCATTATTATATCTAAAATCTAGAATACTTTTCTTTATGTTCGTAAATATATTATTATTATTATCTATTATATCTCTAAGCTTTAATGCCATATCCTTAACATTACATATCCAACCATCATGATCAGTAACTACTTCAGCAGATACAGGAAAATCATTGCATAGAACTGGAGTATGTAAAATCTTTGCCTCTGCTACTGTATATGAGAAACTTTCAGATTCTGATGTACAAACATGTAAATCTGCATGTTTAAAGAAAGGATAAGGATTGTCTTTGGCACCTAAAAGAACAATTTCATTCTCTAATCCCAAATCTTTTATTCTATTATGTGCATTCAACCTATCAGCTCCGTCCCCAACAATATACCAACAAAACTTCCGATTAGTCAAGCGTTTAAGTTGCAATACAATATCTGGAATCAAATAAAATTGCTTAACTTTCACAAATCTTCCTACAGACATGATTATAAAAGCATGATTTTCTGGATAGGGATTAGCAATTTCATCACTTAGTTCATAAATTTTCTCTGTATCTATTGTATTATATATACATACAGCATGATTTTTAAGCTCTGGATAAACAGATACGAAAGAATTCAAAGCTGAATCTGAAACCGTTACAATAGTATGGAAATAACGATATAATTCTAATTCGGAATTGTTCTTATTTTTCTTCCACCACTCACCATAATCACAATGAACCCAAGCTATTTTATTTCTTATATCATGCATATAAGAAACAAACTCAGTAGCTGAACCTTCCTGGAATGCCACCACTACATCATATGATTTTTGCAATCTATTAGCCTCATATTTATAAAGCCACTCATACGAAAGAGATGGTATCAATTTAATAAACAATCCCATCACTTTTCTTGTATAAAAGTTATCGTGCGCTAACACATAGAGAAAACTTTTTCTAGCAATATATGGTTTAAATATATCCTTATAGAGAAATCCTCCATCTTCATAAAGGCTATAGATACTCACTTCATATTTGGTAAAATCTATAAAATGCAATAAATTCTCTAATGATTTATTGGTTCCACCATGTGAATATTCTGGAATTACAAAAAGAACTCTTTTTTTTATCATTTATCTTTTATTGTTTAACCATCCATCATAGTTTTCCTGAAGAATCTTTAGCGGTAAACGCTCTTCTTCAGGATACAACTTCTTTTCATGTTCAATAATCTCATCTGGTGTAAAAACGAATTTTACAATTCTCCATGGATTACCAACAACGACAGAATATGGGGGGATATTCCCCGAAACCACGCAACCTGCGCCAACAACACAGCCTCGTCCTATATGAGCACCATTAAGAAGAGTTACATTAATTCCAAGCCAGCAATCTTCTTCTACCACAATATCCTTATCAAATCGGTGGTCAGGATATAGTTCATCTTTCATAATATCCGTAACTTCATGCTTCCATACCCCCTTTACGATAGCATGATTACCGGGACAGACACAAAGATTATAGGAAGAAAAACTACCTTTCTTCATGATAAACTTAGAACGCGGATTTAAAATCATTGCACCACCAGGGATACTTGTATTCTCCTCCATATATAGATTTTTCTTATTAAAAAGAACTGTATCAGGAGAAAGATAAGCGCTATTAGCCATCATTCCATACTCCCCTCTTCGATTAATATGGAATAATTTATCAATTTTCAAGCGCATCATTTGCTTTATACTAATAGGATTCATAAAATATATCTCTATTATTTATCAACTAATTGCATTCATGCGATCTATCAAAAGTCTAATCTGAATTATATTTTCATTTGGGGCTTTAGCCTGCAAACATTTTTGAAGCAAAGATGGGAGCAATTGAGTAAACTTACATCTAGGAAACAAATAACCATTATAGAAAAATGTGGAAGTATTAAATACAAATATTTCTTCAAAATGAGTATTCAATAATAAATATTCTACAGGTATATTCACCTTAAAATCTAACACATGATATCGGACGCCTAATTTTTGTAATATTTCTATGGTTTTATCAATAGACTCCTTTGGTTCTCTTGGATGAAACTTAATGTACAATATATCGTCATTTGAAAATTGTTTCACAGTCTCTTTTATCACATCGAAATAAAGATATTTATATTCGCTATACAAGACTTCGCTCATAGGGTCAGAAAGCAAAAGATAAATCTTTTTATTTGAAAGAGTTTTTCCGATTGAATCAGAGAGTAATTCGTTAAGTCTATCAGACATCATAGGTTTGCAATATAACCTATAATCATAACTATCATTAAGAAAACCAGGCACAATGCTATATCGCCTATTTATAGGCATTCCCCTATATGGTCTGTTTGGCTGACTGCGCCAAGAAGCAAATCGTATATGATATACCGGAATATAATATATAAAATCTAATAACGCATCTTTAAGTTTCCACACCCAACTATCATGCAAATTACAAAAACGAGGAACATAATGACTATACCCTTCTTCATAATAATTTACCTTAAAACCTTGTTTAGCAAAAAGGAAAGTCATAAATCTATATGTTTGGTTTTGATAATCAGCAAGATAAATCGTATCGATACTATTATCTATAAGCATTTGCTTGATTTTACAGTATCTCTTCCATGTTGGAATAGCAGTAGAAAGCAAATTTACTCCACCATTATCCCAAGAATAAAAATCGCACACAGGATTTAAAATTTTCTTCCAATATTTATCAATCCTGCAGACATCATAACTATCAAGAAATTCAGGATGCAATGAGAAATAACTTTCTAAAAGCACTGCGTCCTGAATATTCTCCTGCCTTATAATTTGCTGAGCTGTCAGCATTTGCAAAGGCGTAGCGACTACAAAAAGGCTTGCCATTAATACTTAATTCCTTCGCTAATTAACCATTTTTCTGTTCTAACAATGTCATCTTCATCGTGAACATCAAAACTCTCTTTGACAACAATAGGTTTAATATTATTCCCCATAAAAGTCCAAGGTTGCTGTCCAGGCACATTGCTGTACAATGATTCTTTCAAATTCAACGTCCAAAAATTATGGCATAAAACAAAATTCATAGGAAGATCCTGTCGATTGGTTGAAATATCACGATTTTTAAAATCAAACCAAGTGCCAAGACATCCATCCTCTCGCAGACATTTACAACGATACGGATGATGGTCTTGTTCCAATAATACGGGAACAGAAGCAGACAACTCAGGATTATTTATCAAGTTCTCAATAGATTCCTGAATCCATTCCTTTTTAACGATACCAGAATTAGCTAGTAGCACAACAAGAATATCAGGTTCTACACCATCTTCTTTCATAACTTGTAATGCATGCTTAATAGCATCTACATGTTGAGCTGTAGGTAGAGCTAATTCTGCAGGACGAACAATTTTCTTATAACCACAATCTGCTGCAGCATTCAAAATTTTATCGTCATCACTGCTTACATAAAAATCAGAAATCAACTCACAAGAGCGAGCTGCCATTGCAGGATAATACAACAATGGTTTACCTAAAACAGGAAGAACATTTTTGTCCTTTAACGTATTATTACCACGTCCTGTAAGTAATGCTACTACTTTCATAATTCAAAAAATTAAAATTTAAAACTATTTTACAT
>ERZ870052.712-NODE-712-length-12622-cov-3.424552_pt1 | contig 12622 bp, 9 predicted proteins | sample MGYA00520889_ERZ870052 | MGnify/ENA primary metagenome ERZ870052 (study PRJEB32232, sample SAMN07284988) | human gut metagenome | biome: human-associated habitat; material: feces | host: Homo sapiens | place: Tanzania | collected 2014-08-14 ...
CGATGTTGTTTTGTGCCGCTCGCGTTCCTAGTGCTCGTCCACGAGCTTGGCGACGAGCGCTTTGAGCTCGGCCACCTCTTGCTCGAGCTCCTTGACGCGGCGGGCGTTCTCGGTGATGCCCTGGCGGTTGAGCGCGCTCTGCTCGGCGGCGTCGTCGGGCATGTACTCGCGATGCTGCTTGGCGTCAAAGCTCTCCTCGAACACGCGGCAGCCGTTGCGCTTGATGATGCGCCCGGGCACGCCCACGACGGTACAGTTATCGGGTACGTCTTTGACGACGACCGAGTTGCCGCCGATCTTGACGTTGTTGCCGATGCGGATGTTGCCGAGCACCTTGGCGCCTGTGCCCACAGTGACGTTGTTGCCCAGGGTGGGGTGGCGCTTACCGGTCTCGTTGCCGGTACCGCCGAGCGTGACGCCCTGGTAGAGCACGCAGCTGTCGCCCACAATGGTGGTCTCGCCGATGACGACGCCCATGGCGTGGTCGATAAAGAAATGTTTGCCGATCTGCGCGGCGGGATGAATCTCGACGCCGGTGATGTGGCGGGTGATTTGCGAGAGCACACGGGCGAGCGAGCGATGGCCGTGCTCCCACAGCCAGTGCTCGGGCACGTGGTTCCACTTGGCGTGCAGGCCAGGATAGGAAAGGAAAATGACCAGACCGTTTTGCGCGGCGGGGTCCTGCGCTTGGACGGTCTTGATGTCCTCGCGAATGGTATTGATAAAGCTCACCGGCCGCCCTCCCTTAGCGCCATGGCAATGCGATTCAATAAAGTATAGCGATTCGCTAGGGATTAGGTAGAACAATCTTGGCAGCTTTGCACGACAGGTGTCAGTTATGCAAACTTGCTGGTAATGGAGTCATGCTTTTGTGGGGTTGCGCACGAGGGGGCGCCGCAACCGTATACTGGTCAACTTGGACGTATCCGCGCCCACAACTGAGAGGTTTTACTTCATGGGTTTCATCAATTTTATCGCCGAGCTGCTTAAGGACCCGCGCACCGCGATCGCCAGCTGGATCGCCGCCGGCCCGCTTATGGCCTACGGCTGCGTGTTCCTGATCATCTTTATCGAGACGGGCGTGGTGTTCTTCCCGTTCCTCCCCGGCGACTCGCTGCTGTTCGCCTCGGGCTTCTTCGCCCACAACGGTGGCTTTAACATCGTGGCGCTTTTGGCCACTGCGTGGGCCGCGGCCATCCTGGGCGACCAGTGCAACTTTATGATCGGCCACTTCTTCGGCCGCAAGATCATCGCCTCGGGCAAGGTGAAGGCCATGACGCCCGAGCGCATCAAAAAGTCCGAGGACTTCTTGGACAAGTGGGGCCACCTGGCCATCTTCCTGGGCCGCTTCTTTCCGTTCATCCGCACCTTTGTGCCCTTTATCGCCGGCATGGGCGGCATGCACTGGCGCAACTTTGTCATCTTTAACGTGCTGGGCGGCATTACCTGGTCGACGGTCTTTACGCTGCTGGGCTACTTCTTTGGCGGCATTCCCTTTGTGCAGGAGCACTTTGAGCTGCTAATCGTTGGCATCGTTGCCGTGTCGATCATTCCGACTGTGGTCGGCCTGGTCAAGTCCAAGCTCGGGAAGAAGAACGCGTAGTCCGCGACTACTTTCGAGCATTGATTCAAAGGCCCGTCACCCATTGCGGTGGCGGGTCTTTTTATATCTGTTGCAAATGAAAATACTTTACTTAGTTAAAGAAAAGCGTTTTATCTGGAGCATACGGGGAGTACAATCTCCTGCATGCGAATCGACGTGCCATCGGCATCGATGCCGCCCGTGTGTCCCGTCCGGCTCTACGCTCCGGACATGCGACGTTGCGACGCGGCCGGCTTCGGTCCTTGCGTGCGGGTTCGCGAGTATGCAATCGTGTATGTAAGGAGCGACATATGACTGTCGAGAAGAAGGATATCGATTGGGGTAGCCTCGGCTTTGGCTACATGAAGACCGATTACAGCTACGAGGCTCATTGGAAGGACGGCGAGTGGGACGAGGGTGGCCTGACCACCGATCACACCATGCACGTTTCTGAGTGCGGCGGCATCTTCCATTACTGTCAGGAGGTCTTCGAGGGCCTGAAGGCTTACACCGCCGAGGACGGCAGCATCGTTTGCTTCCGCCCCGACATGAACGCCGAGCGTATGTATAACTCCGCCCAGCGCCTCGAGATGCCCCCGTTCCCCAAGGACAAGTTTGTCGAGGCCGTCAAGCAGGTCGTTTCTGCCAACGCCGCATGGGTTCCGCCCTTCGGCTCTGGCGCGACCCTGTATGTGCGTCCGTTTATGATCGGCTCCGGTGACGTGATCGGCGTGGCTCCCGCTCCTGAGTACACGTTCCGCATTCTCGTGACCCCGGTCGGTCCGTACTTTAAGGGTGGCCTCAAGCCCGTCAAGCTGCGCGTTTCCGAGTATGACCGCGCCGCACCGCACGGCACCGGCAACATCAAGGCCGGCCTCAACTACGCCATGTCCCTCAAGCCCACGATGGAGGCTCACCGCGAGGGCTATGCCGAGAACCTGTATCTCGACTCCGAGTCCCGCACCTATGTCGAGGAGACCGGCGGCGCCAACGTCCTGTTCGTGAAGGAGGACGGCACCCTCGTCGTTCCGCAGTCGCACACCGACTCCATCCTGCCCTCCATCACCCGTCGTTCGCTCGTTCAGGTTGCTGAGGACCTGGGCATGACCGTCGACCAGCGTCCCGTCGAGTGGGCCGAGGTCAAGGCCGGCACCTTCGTTGAGTGCGGCCTGTGCGGCACCGCTGCCGTCATCTCCCCGGTTGGCGAGATCGACAACAAGGTCTATGGCGCCGACGAGACCGTGACCTTCCCGGCTGGCTACACCGAGATCGGCCCCGTGATGAAGAAGCTCCGCGAGACCCTGACTGGCATCCAGTCTGGTGCCGTTGAGGATAAGCACGACTGGGTCTACGTCGTCGCGTAATTTGTCTTAGCTGTCCGGCCCGAGGGCAACCTTCCTTTCCGGCGCGTCCTCGGACATGAAAGAACCCCCGCTGCGCACTTCGTGCGGCGGGGGTTCTTTCGTCCTGCGGAATGCGCCGGAAAGGAAGGTTGCCCTCGGGCCTGCGTTGCCTCGATATCGCCGTACGGGCAAATATTAATCTGAATTAAAGATGGTGCGCGGCCTTTCGGCCGCGCTTTTTATAAAGAAGGGGTCCAAGGCGATTGCCCTGGACCCCAAGGATCAATGTGCTGGCGGAAGCTCGGCCGTGCCTGCTAGAACTTGACGGTCGGTGCCTGGCGGGCGGCCTCGGCGGCCTCGAAGCCCTGGCGCTCCTTAAACTGGAAGATGCCGGCAAAGATGACGGCAGGGAACGTCTGAATGGCGTTGTTGTAGCTGAGCACGCAGTCGTTGTAGCTCTGACGCGCGTAGCTTACCTTGTTCTCGGTGTCCTCGAGCGTGGCCTGGAGCTGCGTAAAGTTGGTGTTCGCCTTAAGGTCGGGATAGGCCTCGGCCACGGCAAAGAGCTGGCGCAGCGCACCGGTCAGCACATTGTCGGCTTCCATCTTGGCCTCGGGCGTGGTGGCGCTCACGGCGGCGTTGCGCGCGTTGACCACGGCAGCGAGCGTGTCCTGCTCGTGCTTGGCGTAGCCCTTGACGGTCTCGACCAGGTTGGGGATCAGGTCGTTGCGGCGCTGCAGCTGCGTGTCGATGTTCTGCCAGGCGTTATCGATGCGATTGCGCTTGGTGACCATGTTGTTGTAGATACCGGCGATGGCACAGGCAATCACAACGACAACAACGATACCGATGATGACGGGAAGCATGATGTCTCCGTTTCGAATGGCAGCGGCGTCTTGCGCCAGCCGTCGTTGGTGTAACGCTACTAGTATACCCGCAACCTTTGACGGTGCCGAACTTTCCGGTAAGCGTTATGTTTCCGCCAAGGTGAGGCTATCAGCCAGGGGGCGCGCGATACAGGTGTAAGATATGCGACAGATTACTGAGTGCTGTCTTTTCCTTGAGGGTGGCGATACGGATGGATCTCCGCATCAAGAAAACCTATCGGGCCCTGTTCGAGGCCTTTACCGAGCTGCTTGAAGAGCATCGGTTTGAGGACGTGACGGTCGCCATGCTGTGCGACCGCGCCATGATTCGTCGCACGACGTTCTACAAGCACTTCCGCGACAAAAACGATTACTTCGCATTCTATATCGATGAGCTCATGACGGGCTTGCCACAAAACCGGGCCGATACGGCGGGCGCGGAGTCGGTCGAAGACGTGCAAGTGCTTCGCCATGAGGTGTTTGCCGACGCCATGGATATGATCCTGGCACATGAGCAGCTCATGGATAACATCCTGGAGAGCAGCATGTCGGGTATGCTGACCAGCATGATTTGCGACCGCATTGCCCACTCCATCCGCGAGCGCGTAATGAGCACACTTGACGAAGACGCATTGGCTCCCGTGTCGCTCGAGACAACATCGGAGTTTATCGCTGGCGGCATTATTCGACTGTTCACAAAATGGTGGGAATCGGGTCATGACCTTGAGCGTCGACCCGAGATAGCCGACGTGGTCGATGCGCTGTTTGAGCGGACCATGACGCCGGTGAATCACTAAAAGTGGCGGAGAGAGGGGGATTCGAACCCCCGGAACGCTCTCGCGCTCAACGGTTTTCAAGACCGCCGCATTCAACCGCTCTGCCATCTCTCCGTGAGTCGTAATGATAGCATCGTTTTGAATTTGCAACAGGGAAGGCGAACGATGACGATCACCGAAATCGACGAGAAGTTCATGCGCGAGGCGCTGGCCGAGGCGCGTGCTGCCGCGGCGGTGGGCGAGGTGCCGATCGGTGCCGTGGTAGTGCGCGCGGGCGAGATCGTCGCGCGGGCGCACAATCGTCGTGAGCTCGATCAAGACCCTTCGGCGCATGCTGAGTTTGCAGCGTTGTGCGCTGCCGCTCAGACGCTCGGCCGTTGGCGCCTTTCCGACTGCACCGTTTATGTGACGCTCGAGCCCTGCTGCATGTGCGCGGGCCTTATGGTCAACGCGCGCGTGGGGCGATGCGTGTATGGCGCGGCCGATGCCAAGGCGGGCGCGCTGGGCTCGCTATACGACCTCAATGCCGATTCGCGTCTGAATCATCGCTTTAATGTGACGGCCGGCGTGCTGGCAGACGAGTGCCGTGAAGTGCTGAGCAGCTATTTTGCCGGTTTGCGCGGTGGGGATGGTTGCGGCTGCGGGTCCGATCTTGAGGCGCATGCCGCTCATGCCGCGGCGTTGGTTGATGCCGACGGGGTTGCTGGTGCGGCGGTCGACTTTGGCCCTGTGCAGCGCCGACCGCGTCGCGTGCTGCTGGCAATCGACTCCTTTAAGGGCAGCGTGTCGAGCGCGCAGGCGGAGGTTGCAGTTGCCGAGGGCGTGCGTCGCGTATGGCCCGATGCCGAGGTAAGCGCGCTACCGCTGGCGGACGGCGGCGAGGGTACGCTCGATGCCGTTGCCGCGTGCGGCGGTGAGATTGTGACCTGCGAGGTCGCGGGGCCTCTGCGCGATCGCGTGTCCGCTCGGATGCTGGTGGATGGCGGGCGCGAATCGGCTGTCATCGAGATGGCCGAGGCGGCGGGCATTGGGTATTCGTCTTGCACGGAGCCGGTGGCACTGGCCGCTACGACCTATGGCGTGGGCGAGCTCATGCTTCGTGCGGTTCGCGCAGGGGCGAAGACTCTATATATTGGCCTGGGCGGTAGCGCCACGAACGATGGTGGCGCTGGCATGCTGCAGGCGTTGGGCGCGCGTGTGGTCGATGATCAGGGCTGCGATATTGCGCCGGGGCTCGCGGGCCTTGAGCGGGTGGCCGGTGTTGACCTGATGCCGGCGCTTCGAGCGCTGGAAGGCGCGCGCATCGTCGTGCTTTCCGATGTCGAGAATCCGCTCGTGGGACGTCGTGGTGCGTTGGCGGTGTTTGGCGGGCAGAAGGGTCTACCGACGGGCGATGCCCAGGTGCTGAGCAGGTATGACAGCTGGATGGTCGGCTACGGTCGTCTGCTCGATGCGGCGATTGCCGAGGTGCGAGCTCGGGAGCTGCTGCGTGTGCCCGAGGGCGCGCGGACGTTTGGTTCGGTCCTTGGCGTGCCCGGCGCAGGTGCTGCAGGTGGCCTGGGGGCTGCACTGCTGGCGCTTGGTGCCGAGTTGCGTTCGGGTGTGGAGACCGTGCTCGACCTCGTCGGGTTCGACGAGCGCGTGCGCGATGTCGACCTGGTCATAACAGGCGAGGGCAATATGGACGAGCAGTCTGCCGCCGGCAAGGCGCCGGTGGGCGTGGCGCGTCGTGCCAAGCGATATGGCAAGCCGGTCACGGCCGTCGTGGGTGGCCGCGCCGACAACTTGGATGCGGTATACGAGCAGGGCATCGACCTGGTGCTGCCCATCTGCCGCAAGCCCATGCCCCTCGACCAAGCGCTCAAAGCTCAGGAGGCCACAACCAACCTCATTTGCGCCGGCGAAGCTGCTGCCCAAGCCTACGACCTCGCCCGCCTCTAAAACCATCCCCCCATAAGTTGCGGTGAAATAGTTCCTAGAAAGAGACGTCAGATTGCCAAACAGGAGCTATTCCACCGCAACTTCGAGAATGGCCATCCGAAGCTGGCTGGCTTGAGCCTCGAATCGGAGCGTTCGCCACAAAAGGCGGCTATCTACTACGTTTAACCGGGCATCCTTGACCATCTCGGAATTTGCGAAAATAAAACCGCAGGTAGACAGCTTGCTGATTATCGAAAAAGCTGGCTATGGTCGACCCCTACGGCCTAAACGTAGTAGATAGGCCCTTTTCGTGGCGCAACACCAGACCAGTCTTTTTGGGACGGGGCTATTTTGACTGCTTTTGCCAATCTGGTCGTCCGGGTAGTCAAAAGTAGTCAAAATAGCCCCGCCTCAAATTAGCTATCTTGCCGTGGCGGGCGGGAGCGGGTAAGATATACCGAGCGCCTAGCGCGTTCGATGGGTTCGGATGACGATATGTTCCGAATCTGGTCAGGTCCGGAAGGAAGCAGCCATAAGGAGCCTCTGTCGGGCATCCGAATCCATCGAGCGCACGGGCTTTATTTTTGCGCGGTTTTACCAAACCGCGCAATGCTCGACGCTGCGCGCCACCCAAGGCGACAATTTGTCATTCAAAAGGCAGGGCATGACCAGAAGGTCTATGCCCTGCCTTTTTCATGCCAACTTGTTCGCCCTGGGCGGCGCTCGCTGGCGTTGCCAAAACATCGGGGGTCCCGCGATTCGGGCGTTATGGGGCAACGTCTCGCTGGTCCTCGGCGTTGCCTGCGGGATCGCTCGACTACCAAATACCTCGCCGCCTCCCGGACCCCGTCGTCCAAAAATCACCCGTAAAGGCGCATTTATCTGAATTAAATCTATCCCTGGCGCTATGTTGTTCGCTGGTGTTGTCTGGGCATCGGTGGCTATGTGTTTCAAGAGACGGCGGCATTATCATCTGGTTTTACAAGTTAAGAGGCCTGTTTCCCTTTTTAGTTGGGGGAAACGGGCCTCTTTTGTTTCTGGGCTTGTGGATTGGCGAAGACAATAACCGCTGGCGGCTACTTTGAGTTCTTGATGCGGCGGGTGGCTGTGGCGGTTATTCCGAGTCCCATGGCGGCGATTCCTGCTAGTGCGATTGCGCTTGGCGCTGTGTCGCCTGTGTTTGCGAGCTTGCCGGCGGTCGTATTTGCTTGCTTGCCGTTGCTCGAGTTCGCTTGCTTGGTGGAGCTCTGCTGATCGTCTTTGCCGGTCGCGGGTGAGCTGGCGGGCTGTGCCGTCTCGGCCGGTTGCGCCGGGCTGGAGGGAGGTGTTGTCTCGGCGGGTTTCGTTATCTCGGGCGAGGTGGCCTTATCTGCTGCGGCTTTTGCCCCTTCGTATGCCTTGCAGGCGTCGTCATAGGCCGCCTGCGCCTTTTCCAAATCGTCGGTGAGCGCATTTCGCTTGGCTATGTCCTCGTCGATGATGGCTTTAAAATTCTCCGCTCCATCTTCGAAAATCTTAATATATCTTTCCTGACTCTCGAGGCGGCTTCGGTAGTGGTCAAGCTCCATTTCGCGAGATTCTTCTTGTGCTTCCGCCGCTATGATCTCGTGGCCCAACTGCTTAATAGCTTCGCTGGGCGCCTCGTTGCCGAGTGCCTCAAGTGCCTCTAATTCTGCCTGAAGCTCGCTTACCCGGTTGTGGGCCTCATCGTATTTGGCTTGGGCTGCATCGACGTCCGCTTGCATGGCGGGAAGGGGTTCCCTCAATTTGGCGGCTTCCGCCACCATCTTGTCATAGCGCTCTTGAAAATAGGCAATGTCATCATCGATTTCCGCAAGTTTCTCGGGACTTGCGGCGTCTTTTGCGGCTTCGAGGTTTTTGAGCGCTTCCTGCATGGCTGCATACGCTTTGTCTTTTTCGGTGGCCGCGGTTTCGCTCGAGGCCACCGTCTGCGGGGCAACTGCGTCGATGGGGGAGCTGGTTTCTGCCGCTATCGCCGTTGCGGGGGCGATTCCCGCGGCAAGTGCCACGGAAAGGGCGATGCCCATGGTTGCTCGTCTTGCTCTTCTTGCGAGAATGTCGTTCATCTCGGCACCTCATTTCAAGGGTTGGCGACTCACTTGGTAGCACTAAGGTAAGTATATCAGGCGATTAACCTGCTCTTGAATCTCGCCAGAAATGACTCGTTGTTTACGCATGCCCTAGGGTGACAGTACTATCATGGTTCGAATTGAGTGTGGATGATGATAGGGAGCGCCTTTTTATGATTGAGTTGCTCAGGCGTTTTGGTGGTAAGTTTCGCCGATATATGGTGATCGGTCCTGCATGCAAGTTGATCGAAGTGATCTTTGACTTGCTGACGCCGCTCGTGATTGCCCAGATGATCGACAAGGGCATTGGCGCGCACGATGTGAACGCCGTCGTCCACTACGGTATGCTGCTTGGCGCCATGGCTGTGATCGGCATCTCGTTTACGCTCGTCTGCCAAAAGATGGCGGCGCTCACCTCGCAGGGCATGGGCACCGATATTCGCGGCGCGCTCTACGAGCACATCAATAAGCTGAGCTATGCCGAGCTCGATCGCTTTGGCACGCCGTCGCTCATCACGCGCATCACCAACGACGTCAACCAGGTGCAGCTGGCCGTGGCGCTGGGCGTGCGCATGCTTATCCGCTGGCCCTTCCTGGCGGTGGGCTCCATGGTCGCGGCTCTCGCCATCGACCTCAAGCTCGGCATCATCTTTTTGATTTGCACGCCCGCCATCGGCCTGGTGTTTTGGTTTGTCATGGCGCGCTGCATCCCGTACTACAAACAGCTGCAGGCAAAGCTCGACCGCATCGCGCTTATCTGTCGCGAGGGCCTTTCGGGCGCTCGCGTGGTTCGAGCGTTTGTGCGCGAGGACCACGAGCGCGAGCGTTTTGCCCAAGCCGCCAATGACCAGGCTCATGTCGCCATCGCGGTCGGCAAGCTCTCGTCGATTCTCAACCCCGTCACGTTTTTGGTGATGAACCTGGGCGTGTGCGCCATCCTGTGGGTGGGCGGCATCCAGGTCAACGTGGGCGAGCTCACGCAGGGCCAGGTCATGGCGTTTGTGAACTACATGACGCAGACCCTGACCTCCATCGTGTATGTTGCTAACCTGGTCGTGGTCTTTACCAAGGCGAGCGCCAGCGCGTCGCGTATCAACGAGGTGCTCAACTGCGCGCCGAGTATCACCGACGACGGCAACGAGCCGGTCGCCCTGCCCAAGCCGAGCGCGATGGGCAACGCCGCTCCGGTCCCCGCGCTGAGCTTGAGCCACGCGAGCTTCTCCTTTGGCGCGGGCGCGGCCAACGCCGTTGATGACGTGACTCTGGAGCTGCCGCTGGGCAAAACGCTCGGCATTATCGGCGGCACGGGCAGCGGTAAGTCGACGCTCGTCTCGCTCATCCCGCGCTTGTACGATGCGGGTGTCGGCAGCGTGAACGTGATGGGTGCCGACGTGCGCTCTTGGCCGCTCGACCAACTGCGCCACGTGGTCGCGACCGTCCCGCAGCGCGCATCGCTGGTGAGCGGCACCATCCGCAGCAACCTGACCTGGCGCGACGAGTCCGCGACCGATGAGGAGCTCTGGGCGGCGCTCGATATGGCACAGGCCAGCGAGTTCGTGCGCAACAAGCCGCAGGGCTTGGATGCCCCGGTCGAGGCGGGCGGCAAGAATTTCAGCGGCGGTCAACGTCAGCGCTTGACCATCGCGCGCGCCCTGGTGGGCTCGCCGCAGATTCTGATTATGGACGACTCCGCCTCGGCGCTCGACTTTAAGACCGATGCGGCGCTTCGTCATGCCATCCGCGAGCGCAGCGTGCGTGGTGTCGCCGAGGGCGGGCTACCGCTGACCACGGTCGTTGTGAGCCAGCGCGTCTCGACCGTGCGCGATGCCGACATGATCTGCGTGCTCGACCACGGCTCGGTCGCGGGCCTGGGCACGCACGATGAGCTGTACGCAGGCTGCCAGCTCTATCGCGAGATTTGCCAGTCGCAGCTTCGTCGCGAGGAGCTCGAGGGCCAGCAGGGGAGCGCGACGCCCGCTTCGGGCTCCGCTCCCACGTCCGTCTGCGCAAAGGAGGGCTGCTAGATGAACCCATATACTTCTTCCGGTTCGGTCGCCACGATGACGGCCAATGTGTCCGGCAACGATAACCTTAACGATCTGGGCGATGGCCCGCGCCAGCCCGGCGACCCCGAGCGCTATCCCGTGGGCGCGGTGACCCGTCGCCTGATGGGCTACGTGCGCCCGCACCGCATTTCGTTTACGGCGTCGTTTGTGAGTGCCGCCATCTCGGTGATCTTGCAACTCTATACGCCCATCCTCATCGGCGAGGGCATCGACCTCATCGTTGCCGCCGGGTGGGTGGACTTTGACGCGCTGCTGCCGCTCGTTACCAAGCTCGCGATCGTCGTGGTTGGCGCGGCGGCCTTTCAGTGGCTGCAGGGCTACTGCGTCAACCGCCTGTCCTACGAGACGGTGCGCGACATGCGCGTTGAGGCGAGCGACAAGCTCAGCCGCATGCCGCTCAGCTTTATCGACAGCCACGCCCACGGCGATCTTATGAGCCGCGTGGTCAACGACGTCGACCAGGTGGGCGACGGCCTGCTGCAGGGCTTTACGCAACTCTTTACCGGCGTCATCACCATCGTGGGCACGCTCGCGTTTATGCTCTCAATCAACCTGACCATGACGCTCGTGGTGGTGCTTGTCACGCCGCTTTCCATCTTTGCGGCCGGCGCCATCGCCAAGCTCTCCAACAAGAGCTTTACGGCTCAGCAGCGCATTCAGGGACAGCTGGGCGGTCATATCGAGGAGTATGTGGGCGAGCAAAAACTTGTGGATGCGTTTGCCTACGGACCAAATGCACAGCAGCGCTTCGATGCCCTCAACGCCGAGCTCTACACGGCGGGCGAGCGCGCGCAGTTTATGGGTTCGCTCTCCAATCCCGGCACGCGCTTTATCAACAACATCATCTACGCTGTGGTCGCCGTGATTGGCTGCGTGGGCGTGATCACGGGCGTGCCCGCGGCGCTTACGGTGGGTGGCGTGCAGATCTTCCTGTCCTATGCCAACCAGTACACCAAGCCGTTCAACGAGGTCACCAACGTCATCACGCAGATCCAGACGGCCTATGCCTCGGCCCGTCGCATGTTCGCGCTGCTCGATGCACGCGAGCAGGAGCCCGACGCTGTGGATGCCATTGAGCTCACCGCTCCGAAGGGCGAGGTCGCCTTTGAGCATGTGGACTTTAGCTACGTGCCCGACCGCAAGCTGCTGCAGGACATCTGCATCGATGCCAAACCCGGCATGCGGTTTGCCCTGGTCGGTCCCACGGGCTGCGGCAAGACGACGCTCATCAACCTGCTGCTGCGCTTTTACGATATCGATGCCGGGCGCATCGTGGTCGACGGTCGCTCCTCGCGCGACTACACGCGTGAGAGCCTGCGCCGCGCCTTTGGCATGGTGCTGCAGGACACCTGGCTGTTCGAGGGCACGGTGGCGGAAAACATCGCCTACGGTTGTCCCGACGCCACGCGCGAGCAGATTATCGAGGCGGCCAAGCGCGCGCACGCGCACAAGTTTATCGTGCAGCTGCCGCAGGGCTACGACACGGTGATCGGCGAGGACGGCGGCACGTTTAGCCAGGGCCAAAAGCAGCTGCTGTGCATCGCGCGCGTCATGCTCACCGACCCGGCGATTCTGCTGCTGGACGAGGCAACCTCGAGCATCGATACCCGCACCGAGCTACAGGTGCAGGCGGCGTTCGACGAGCTCATGGCCGGTCGTACGAGCTTTGTCGTTGCGCACCGCCTGAGCACGATCCGTAACGCCGACTGCATTCTAGTGATGCGCGACGGCGAGATTATCGAGCGCGGCACGCACGACGAACTGCTCGCGGCAAACGGCTTCTACGCCGAGCTCTACCGCAGCCAGTTTGCCCAATAAGCATACCTTTTGAGACGTCGGGGCCTTGAATATGAACAATAAGATGCGTATCAGTTCTCGATTTGTCGCGAATCTCCGCGAAAGCTTGCGAACCATCGCGAAATCCTGTGGCCCATTCGCGATGGTTCGATGATGGGACCGGCTATACCGGTTTTTCGATA
>ERZ870052.714-NODE-714-length-12606-cov-6.930401_pt1 | contig 12606 bp, 9 predicted proteins | sample MGYA00520889_ERZ870052 | MGnify/ENA primary metagenome ERZ870052 (study PRJEB32232, sample SAMN07284988) | human gut metagenome | biome: human-associated habitat; material: feces | host: Homo sapiens | place: Tanzania | collected 2014-08-14 ...
TAGGAAATCAGACAAATCAAAGCATATCATACTGTGCTTCTCTATACATATCTTATATAGTTGCAGAAGTTTCTTCAATTCGAGGTATGGATTGCTATCTGCCTGAAAAGACAATATAGAGAAAATGTCAGATTCTTCTTTGATACTGAGTTCTGGATTCATTATTATTACGACATTTCTTCTTGCACGTGCATGTGCTTCTAAGATTTCATTAACGTTATCGGCTCCTTTATCGGTAGACATCAACACGACATTAACATGTACATTTGGGCTGTTCTTTATTGAATATATATCTTCTGAACGAAGTAAGTTGATTACTTGTTGGTTAACATAATCTGTTGCAATCAACCGCAAAGATTCAAGTGCGATTTTTTCCATATTATTAATGCTTATACCTTTTAATCAAAATATGGTGCAAAAATAAAAGGGAGCTGTGTCAACTGTGGGCACAACTCCATTTTATAATGAAATAATATTAAGTCACACTATAGAACTTAAATAACAATCTATAAAGTATCGTTGGTGTTTTCGCTAGCCCTGCCACGGACTATGTCGGGTGATCTATATTGAAGTCCTAATTGCGTCCGAGTATATAAACAAAAAAGCCCGAAAACTTATCTACATTAGCTTTCGGACGTTATTAGTTGCGGAGGCAGGATTTAAAAGCACTCTACCACCATCTGTAAATTTATGCAAAGTTAGTATAAAACTATTAGAAAGAAGATTATTTCCTTTGGTTTAACACTAACTTGTGTTTAACACCATGTATAAATCCTTGTGCATGGCACATGAAAAACTTCTTATGTGTGAAACGAACTTACACAGGTGTGGGCTATCTTTGCATCAGAATTTTTAATTGATATACAATGGAGAAGTTTGATATTAATAAAGAAATGGCGAAGTTAAAAGGACTGAACATTATCGAAAAATGCTCGGCTTTAGACGATTTGCTTGATGATTTGGAAGATGCCCAAGAGCAGATTATCTGTGCCAAGGATGATATTTCCGAAGAATACGCCAACGTTTTTACGAAGAAGTTCCACGAGGAGATAGCTTCCTTTATAGCGGAAACCTTCGATGGCAAGATTCCATGTGTTGAAAAATATGGTTATAAAATCATGTATGACAACATGCCCATTTATATAACCCTTTTTTGTACTTATGGTGAATGGTCTATTTGTCTTTTTGTAAAGAGTGGAAGTACAAAACATCTGATAAAACTTGCAGGTGTTTTAGGTGTCAATATAACAGGGAATGGGGCATCTTTGAACTTAGAAGTTACAGAGAAAGATTTGCTTTCCAAGGTGAAGCAAATCCTGTTATTCTCAGACTCCTACGAAAAATGAATCTTTCATCAGGTAAGATTCTTATTTCATAAATCGAACATATAACTTAAAAATAAAGCATAATGAACAATACTATAAAAGAGCAATTGGATAAGACGGAAAAACGTTTGGACGAGGTCCTAGATAATGACCTCTTCAATGATTCCGAGTTTGACATGGATGACTTCCAACCAGAGGTTTGTTCCATTGAGAGAGAGCTGAATGAGATATTGGAGTTCAATCGTGAACATCTTCAATTTCCGGAGTTGGAGCAGATTTGCTCCATTCAGAAGAAAATCAAACAGGTGAAGGATGAGTATGAATTCTATGATCCAGAGTATGAGAGAAGCGTCATGTTCCCAAATGGTGAGGATGTGGAAGAGGATGATTTCGCCTTCTAAATATAGACAAGTATGGAAAATAAACCTTATTTGAGAACTATATTGGGAGGAACGGGCTTTAGAAGTCTTTCCCTTTTTGAGAAAATATTATGCATTAATGTTTGGTTATTATGCTTATGCAAACGTTATGCAAAAAAGGTATGAAAAAGAAAAAGGCAGTAAATACGTTAAATTTGTATTTACTGTTTTTAACATTCCATGATGGAACTTGCCGTGCGGGCTGGGATTTCGCAGATACTTTATTATACTTCATCAGATTGTGATGAGGTTGAAAAAGTAAACTGTGTCAAATTACTTTGGTTGTAACTTGACACAGTTTTTTTATATCCCCAACTCTTAACGCAAGAACTTTCCGGTAAGGCTTGCCTTGCAGGCAGCTACTTCTTCCGGAGTTCCGGCAACAACAAGATTACCGCCCTTGTCGCCGCCTTCAGGACCGAGGTCGATGATATAGTCGGCACACTTGATGACATCCAGATTGTGCTCAATCACTACCAGCGAATGGCCCCTTTCTATCAGGGCATTGAAGGCATGGAGCAGGCGCTTGATGTCGTGGAAGTGAAGACCCGTGGTAGGCTCGTCGAAGATGAAGAGCGTAGGCTCCTGTTCTTCCTTACCTATGAAGAAGGCGAGCTTTACACGCTGATTCTCACCTCCCGAAAGCGAACTTGAATTCTGACCGAGTTTGATATAACCCAGACCTACATCCTGTAGCGGTTTCAGGCGGTTTACGATGATGCGGCAGTTGTCAAAGTCACCCTCGTTGCGCTGCAGCTTTTCATCGCTGAAGAACTCGATGGCCTCGTTTACCGTCATGTTCAGCACATCATTGACGTCTTTTCCGCCATAGCGAACCTCCAGGATGTCGTGCTTGAACCGCTTGCCCTTACAAGCCTCGCAGGTCAGCGTGAGGTCTGCCATAAACTGCATCTCGATGGTAACATATCCCGCACCCTTACATTCCTCGCATCTTCCGCCTTCAGTATTGAAAGAGAAGTACTGCGGCGTGAATCCCATCTGCTTAGCCAGTGGCTGGTTGGCAAAGAGGGCACGTATCGCATCGTACGCCTTCAGATAGGTGGCAGGGTTGCTGCGGGTACTCTTTCCGATAGGGTTCTGGTCAACAAACTCTACATGATGGATGCTCTTCCAGTCGCCTTCCATCGATGCATATTCGCCTGGTGCATCTGCTACGAGGTCCAGACGGCGACGCATGGCAGGATAGAGGATTCCCTTGATGAGCGAACTCTTGCCTGAGCCTGATACACCGGTTACACAGGTGAATACATTGAGCGGTATCTTAACGTCGATGCCGCGCAGATTGTTCATCCGGGCTCCCTTGATTTCGATATACTGGTTCCAGGCACGGTGGCTCGTTGGCACCTTTATCTCCTCGTTGTGGGTAAGGTATTTGATGGTATAACTCTCCGGATATTCAGCCAGCAGCTTTTCCTGTTCAGCCTTGTCGGTGGTAGAATATTCTGATGACGGACCGGCGTAGACCACTCTTCCGCCCAGTCTGCCGGCATCTGGACCGATATCGATGAGATAGTCGGCTGCCCGCATAATTTCTTCGTCGTGTTCTACCACAACCACCGTATTGCCCAGTTGCTGCAGTTCTTTCAGCACCTTAATCAGTCGGGCAGTATCGCGGCTATGGAGTCCGATACTAGGTTCGTCGAGGATATATACGCTACCCACGAGCGATGAGCCCAGGTTGGTGGTCAGGTTGATGCGCTGACTCTCACCGCCGGAGAGGGTGTTGGAGAGTCGGTTGAGCGTAAGATACCCCAGACCAACATCCAGGAGGAACTGCAGGCGGTGGGTGATTTCGGTGAGCAGACGCTTGCTGATTTCCTTCTCATGCTCCGAGAGTTCCAGTTTCTTGAACCATTCGCTCAGGTTCACAATCGACATCTCAACCAGTTCGGTGATGCTCTTTCCGCCAATCTTCACATAGTTGGCTTCCTTCTTGAGTCGCGTACCATGGCAGTCAGGACAAATCGTCTTTCCACGGAATCGGCTCAGCATCACGCGGTATTGTATCTTATACTGGTTTTCCTTTACCATTCTGAAGAACTCGTCGATGCTCACCCTTTCCTGCTGTTTACGTTTCTTCTCGCCAGGCAGACCGTGCCACAGCCAATCCTTCTGCTGCTGAGTCAGTTCGAAGTAAGGCTTGAAGATAGGGAAGTCGTATTCTGCAGCTCTGCGGATGAATTCCTTGAGCCACATACCCATCTTTTCGCCTCGCCAGCAAACCACACATCCGTCATATACGCTCATCGAAGTGTTCGGGATGACGAGTTTCTCATCGATGCCTATTACGCTGCCGAAACCTTCGCAGGTAGGGCAGGCTCCGAGAGGGGAGTTGAAGGCAAACATATTGTCGGTAGGCTCTTCAAACTGCATGCCGTCAGCTTCGAACCGGGTAGAGAAGTCGTAGCAGATATTGCTTGGCAGGAAGACGAGGCGGCAGGCTCCATCTCCCTCATAGAAGGCAGTTTCGGCAGAATCCATCAGTCGGCTGATGTCATCCTTCTCATCGCTTACCGAAGCACGGTCGATGACCAGGAAGATTTCTTCATCCTTCTGCTGCATTCTCTTTCTCAGTTTGTCGCCGCTTACTTCCAGCAGATCCTTGTCAGCCTGCTCCATGAAGTCTTCTATGCGCACGAATTCACCTTTTATATATATACGCGCGTAACCTTCCTGGTTGTACATCTCCAGCTGTTTGCCCAGACTGCGCCCTTCGATTACGTGGATAGGGGCGAGGATGACAAACCTGGTACCCTGGGAATACTGTCGGGTGCAGGCGAGTACATCTTCGGTAGTATGGCGTTTCACCTCCTGTCCGCTGATAGGCGAATAGGTTTTTCCGATGCGTGCGTAGAGCAGTCGCAGGTATTCGTAGATTTCGGTGTTGGTGCCCACGGTAGAGCGTGGGTTGCGCGAAATCACCTTCTGTTCGATGGCGATGGCCGGTGGCAATCCCTTGATGAAATCACATTCCGGTTTACTCATACGTCCCAGAAACTGGCGAGCGTATGAAGAGAGCGACTCCACATAGCGGCGCTGGCCCTCAGCATATAAGGTATCAAAAGCCAACGATGATTTTCCCGATCCTGAGACACCCGTAATGGCAACAAACTTGCCCTGAGGTATCTTCACATCGATATTCTTGAGGTTGTTGGCTCTTGCCCCTTTTATTTCTATATATTTATCTTTTGGCATATTCTTTTTTTTACCTTTTTACCCTTTTACCTTTATTCATGGTGGTAAGGTTCACCTTTTATGATAGTACATGCGCGATAGAGCGCCTCGGTAAAGATAAGGCGCACCATCTGATGCGAGAAGGTCATCTTTGAGAGGGAAATCTTCTCGTTGGCGCGGTCGTAGACTGATGGTGAAAAGCCGTAAGGACCGCCGATGACAAAGACGAGCCTTCTTGCTGTAGCCTGCTTGCGCTCTATCCATTTGGCAAATTCGATGCTTCGGAATTCCTGTCCATGTTCATCCATCAGCACCACGGTATCCGAAGGCTGGAGGAGTTTCAGAATCAGTTCTCCTTCCCGTTCCTTCTGCTGCTGTTCGCTGAGACTCTTGGTGTTCTTGAGCTCAGGAATGGTTGTTATGTTGAAAGGCATATAATGGGTGATGCGTTCAGCATAATCCTTGATGCCCGCAATGAAATGCTTGTTTACGGTCTTTCCGACCAGAATGAGTTCTGTCTTCATTTCGTTGGCGTTTTCTTCCTATACACTTTACACTTGAATTGACTTTCACTTCGTCCGTCGAACGTTGTTTCTTCGTTCTTCACTTCTTCTCGTCCCTGTAATATCCTGTTCCTATTCTTTTCGGATTCTTCGGGAACCAGCCTTTCTCGCAGCGTTGTCTCTGTTCGAAGAGTTCACCGATGCTCCAAAGGCATGAAGCACCTACTACACCCAATATGGCAGAGAAGAGTACGTTGGCAACCAGGAAGGCTGCTCCTATGCAGATGATGCCCGCAACGAGGAAAACCCACCAATAGCGGGTGCCCGTATAATATTCCATCTTCATGACGATAGGGTGAAAGATACCTATTATTAAAAAAGTGGATACGGCGATGATGACGCCCGTGTAATATACTTCCATATTCTATTTTTTTATATTTTGTTCATTCAACTTTTGTTATCTTGCCAATACAATATTGCTAAATAATAGCCTTATTCTATTTTCAATTCCATTTCAAAGTGCAAAAATACAAAAAAAACTTCAAACATGTTTGGTTTATCAAATATTTTATATAACTTTGTACGCAAATAGAGAAATTATGCATTGTTTTCGTGCACATCATTCTCGATAAGAATTAATTAATTACATAATATAATCAAACTATGGCTAATAACGCAGAATTGATCAAGCAGTGTGAAGAAAGAGCACAGCAGTGGCTCACACCTGCTTTTGACGAAGAAACTCGTAAAGAAGTAAAGGCAATGCTCGACGCAGAGGATAAGTCAGCCCTCGTTGATGCATTCTATCAGAACTTGGAGTTCGGTACTGGTGGTTTGCGCGGTATCATGGGCGCAGGTACCAACCGCATGAACAAGTATATCGTTGGTATGGCTACACAGGGCTTTGCTAACTACATCCTCAAGGCTTTCCCAGGTGAGGAGAACCTTTCTGTAGTGGTAGGTCACGACTGCCGTAACAATTCCCGTCTCTTCGCTGAAACCGTAGCTGCCATCTTCTCTGCCAATGGCATCAAGGCATATCTTTTCGAGAGCCTCCGTCCTACACCAGAGATTTCTTTCGCTATCCGTGAGCTCGGTGCCAAGGCTGGTGTCAACGTAACTGCTTCTCACAACCCTAAGGAGTACAATGGTTACAAAGCTTACTGGAGCGACGGTGCTCAGGTTTTGGCTCCACACGATACTGGTATCATCGAGGAGGTAAACAAGGTTACTATCGACCAGGTGAAGTTTGAGGCTAACTGGGATAAGATTCAGATTATTGGTGGCGAAATGGACTACGACTACATGACAGCCGTACATACTGCCATGATCGACCAGGATGTAATCCTCCGTCAGAAAGACCTCAACATCGTTTACTCGGCTATGCACGGCACAGGTCGCGTAATCGTGCCTATGTGCTTGCGCTCATGGGGATTCCAGAACATCAACGTGGTGCCTGAGCAGATGGTTGTCGATGGCAACTTCCCAACCGTAGTTTCTCCAAACCCTGAGAATGCTGAGGCCATGACTCTCGGTATGAAGCTCGGTACTAAGCTTAATGCCGACCTCGTGGTGGCTACCGACCCTGATGCCGACCGTTTGGCTATCGTTTGCCGCGACGACAAGGGCGAGTGGATGATCATCAACGGCAACCAGACTGCCATGATGTTCTGCTACTACATCATCGAAAACAAGAAGAAGCTCGGATTGCTTAAGCCAACCGACTTCCTCGTCAAGACTATCGTTACTACCGAGGTTATTGCCGAGATTGCCAAGAAGAACAACGTAGAGCTTCGCGACTGCTATACTGGCTTCAAGTGGATTGCCCGCGAGATTGCTGTTTCTGAGGGCAAGCAGGATTATATTGGTGGTGGCGAAGAGTCGTTCGGATTCTTGCCATACGACAAGGTTCGCGATAAGGATGCTCCTGCTTCTATCTGCTTGATTTGCGAGATTGCTGCTTGGGCTAAGGATCAGGGCAAGACTCTCTACGACCTCTTGATGCAGATTTATGCCGACTATGGCTTCAGCAAGGAGTTCACAGTCAACGTGGTTCGCCCTGGCAAGACTGGTGCCGACGAGATTAAGCAGATGATGGCTGACTTCCGCGCTAACCCTCCAAAGGAGTTGGGTGGCAGCAAGGTTGTTACTTGGAAAGACTATCAGGCTCTCGAGGCTAAGCATGCTGACGGCAGCGTAGAGAAGCTCGACATGCCTGCTACAAGCAACGTGCTCCAATGGTTCTGCGACGACAACACCAAGGTGAGCGTTCGTCCTTCAGGTACCGAGCCTAAGATTAAGTTCTATCTCGAGGTTAAGGATCCTTCGTTCAAGTGTGCCGGTTGCTACGCTCGTTGCAACAAGGCTGCCGACGAGAAGATTGAGGCTATCAAGAAGTCGCTCGGTCTCTAATCTCCAAAAAATATTTTCGGAAACGAGGCTTTGCCTTCTTTGTATGGCATGGTCGCGTTTCCGATTTTTTTTCAATAGCTACTTTATCATTATCCCTAACTTTAGCTAAAAACTAATTATGAAACTAAACCATATTACATTTGCCTCTCTACTTTGCTTGGCTCTTAATGCTAATGCCCAGCAACGCTCTTCGTTGGACATCAAGAATTGGGAGTTTTCGCAAGATAGCGTGGAATGGAAAAACGTAACCATTCCGCACGATTGGGCTATTAGCGGACCATTCGACAAGAAATGGGACTTGCAGAATGTTGCCATCGTTCAGAATGGCGAAAAACAAAAAACCGAGAAGTCGGGTCGTTCGGGAGCGCTTCCATGGATAGGTCAGGGCTTCTATCGCACCACCATAAACCTTAAGCAACTGCCACCTCATGCCATGCTCGTTTTCGATGGAGCCATGGCTGAGCCTCGTGTGCTCGTCAACGGCAAATATGCTGGCTATTGGGCGTATGGCTACAACACCTTCCGCCTCGACGTGTCGAAGCTTCTGCGCAAGGGCGACAACACCATCGAGGTGCATTTGCAGAATGTCGAAGAGAGCAGCCGTTGGTATCCTGGTGCAGGCTTGTTCCGTCCCGTAACTCTCATCACCACGGGCAAAGAAAACATAGACTCGTGGGCTACATACGCTCGCACTCTCTCGCTCTCTAAGCGCGAGGCGCAAATCGAGGTGTCTACCAAGGTTGCGGGCATGGGTCAAGAGGGTTTGGCTGTCGAAGTTGCCATCCTCAACCCTAAGGGCTACGAAGAGATTGCTGCCCATGCCGACGTGCCTGCCGACGGAGTGGTGACGCTTCCGCTCACCATGAAGAAACCGCAAGCGTGGTCGCCCGAAAATCCGTTCCTCTACAATCTCGAGGTTCGACTATATAAGAATAATAAGGTGGTCGACAAAACCACTCAGAAGTTTGGCGTGCGCACGGTTAGCGTGAGCAAGGAGAATGGATTCCAGCTTAATGGCGTGACGAGAAAAATCAAGGGCGTTTGCCTGCACCACGACCTCGGACCGCTTGGTGCTGCCGTCAACAAGGCTGCCTTGATTCGCCAAATCAAGTTGATGAAGGATATGGGTGCCGACGCCATTCGCACCTCGCACAATATGCCAAGCCAAATGCAGATGGACCTTTGCGACTCGCTCGGCATGATGGTCATGGCTGAGAGTTTCGACATGTGGGTTTATCCTAAATGCAAAAACGGCTACGCCCGATTCTTCAAGGAGTGGAGCGACAAGGACATGACAAACCTCGTGTTGGCTCATCGCAACCATCCGTCGATCGTGATGTGGAGCATCGGCAACGAGATTCCGGAGCAGGGCATGAAGGGCGGCACAGAAATGGCTAAGCACCTTCAGGATATCTGCCATAAGCTCGACCCTTCGCGTCCGGTCACTCAGGGCATCGACCGCCCCGACAACGCCATCCACACGGGCTTTGCCCAAGCCATGGATGTGCCGGGCTTCAACTATCGTGTACACAAATACGAGCCTTGCATCGGCAAGTTGCCTCAGCAGTTCTTGCTCGGTTCCGAAACTGCCTCTACCGTTAGCTCGCGCGGAGTTTACAAGTTCCCTGTAGAGTGGGGCGTTACAAAGGCCGACAAGGACGGACAGGTGACTTCCTACGACACTCAATGGTGCTCGTGGAGCAATCTGCCTGAGGAGGATTTCCTCGCCATGGACGACTACAATTACACCATAGGTCAGTTCGTGTGGACCGGCATCGACTATCTTGGCGAACCTACTCCTTATGACGAATATTGGCCAAGTCGCAGCAGCTATTTCGGCATTTGCGACCTTGCCGGATTGCCTAAGGACAGATATTATCTCTATCGCTCGGAATGGAACAAGAATAGCCACACCCTCCACCTCTTGCCTCATTGGACATGGCCGGGTCGCGAGGGCAAGCTCACGCCTGTGTTCTGCTATACCGACGCTCCTGAGGCTGAGCTGTTCATTAATGGCAAGTCGCAAGGACGCATACGCAAGCAGCATGCCACTATGGCAGACAAGCCTGAGGTTCGCGCTCGTCGCTACCGCCTGATGTGGAACGACGTGAAGTATGAGCCAGGCGAGCTCAAGGTTGTGGCTTATGGTGCCGACGGCAACAAGGTGGGCGAAACCTCCATCCATACTGCTGGCAAGGCTGCTGCCGTAGCCCTAAAGGCTGACAAGACCGTGCTTGCTGCCGATGGCGAAGATTTGGCTTACGTCACAGTCTCGCTAGTCGACAAGGATGGCAACGAGCTTCCTACCGCTTCCGACAACATCTCGGTCGAGGTATCTGGTGCAGCTTCGTTCCGCGGCATCTGTAATGGCGATGCCACCTCGCTCGAAGTGTTCACCCATCCTCAGATGAAGCTCTTTGGCGGCAAGCTCGTCGTTACCCTCCAGTCTGCCAACGCTCCTGGCGTAGCCACTCTCACGGTTGTCGACAAGAGCAACAAGAATGTGAAGCCTGCAAGCATGGAGATTGAGGTGAAGTAAATAACAGCCTCACAAACCAACCGACTGATTTTAGGTTTATCGCTTAAAATCAGTCGGCTTTTTTTGTTGTTAATATCAAGGACTAAAAGAGGTGCGAGGCGCACGAGCTTGCTGTGATGGCGCAAAGTATTGACGAGATGAAGGTCAATATCGCCTGGATTACTGAATGTTTCTGTTCGGGAGTCATAGTTGTAAACGAATTAAAAGTTGATAACAAGTTAATTTTTGTAACCACGAACTGCTTGTGGTTTTACGAACACGAATCGTGCGAATAACACGAATCTTGAGCCTACGGCTCTTTTGCTTGAGCTTAATCTAAATTCGTTCGATTCGCTTGATTCGTGTTCGTTTTAACCCCTATCTCGTGTTCTTTCAAATCACGAGTTGTTCGTGGTCGCCCTTCGGCTACCCCTGTGGGTTCTTCTTCTTCGCAGCATCGAGGTCAACGGAAGTTTCGCCAGCCTTCTCAGCCTTGAGAGTTGCAGCCTGCGCAGCACGGCTCGCTACTACTTCGAATACAGCATCGTCGATGAGGTTTTCGAGTTCAGCGTCGGGGGTGAAGACGATGTTGATCTTCTTGATATTGTCGGCGGTGAACGCCTTCAACGACTCGGCACCTTGGCTATTGAGGGTGATACCGAAGGTACCGAGACCTTCGAGCTGAACCTTGTTGCCGTTCAAGAGTTGCTCACGGAGGCAGCTTGCGATGTCTGCCAAAACGCCTTTGATGGTGCCCTTCGAAAATACCGTGTTGTGGCTCGCCACGTGCGAGATGAATTTCGAGGTTGAAAGCTTTTCGCGAACCTGTGGAGTTGCGTAGGCGAGACTGCCCTTCTCTGGGTGGATAGGGTTTGGCATCATGTAGACTGAATAATGAATCATAGTGTAAATAAATTTTATTGGTTTAACATTCTTTTCTTCGCTAAGCCTTTGGCTTCGTCATGTTTCGTGCGACTAATCGTCTTTAGCATTTCGAGCGTTCTCGTGGCGCCTTTCGAGTAGTCTCGTTAGCTTGTGCGACCTATCGCTCTCGGTCATCCACCTTGGGGATTGACGATAGCCTGTGGCTCGTTGGATTACGTGTACAAAGTTAAGCAATCGCTAATTGTCACTCGGATGATAAGGGAGGTTAGCTGCTGATTTCTCCTCTTTTTCTCCCTTTGTCCCCATGGGTTGCGTTCGTCGCAGCTCGGCTGCGTCGCTTTCGCAAATAGACTAACGGATTCTTCCCTCTTCACTCTTCACTCTTCACTCCCCTTAGGGTTCCCCCAGTTGTTCCACTATGGCTTTGACCTGTCGTGGTGTGAAGGTTTTGTTTGACGTGTGGTAGCCCATGGCTTGTAGTTCGCCCATGAGTGGTGGGCATCGCTTTATCCAGCCCATGAGGTGCTTTACGGCTGAGCTTGGAATGCTGTCGGGGAAATACATTAGCGACAGCTCCTTCTTGGTGTATGAACGTATTGAAAATGTGATCATGATGTTTTTATTTTGTTGGTTGATAAGAACACGAACTTTGTTGTTTTTAAACGAACACGAATCTCTCGAATCAAACGAATATAGATTAGGCGTAAGCAAGAAGCTCAAGCAGCAGAGCCCAGAGGGCTCATTCGTTATTCGAATTATTACCTCCCGTTGGTCTGTGGGTCTACGACAAATCTCGTGTTCGTAAAAACCTCAAGCAGTTAGTGTTCGTAAAATCTTCAAGCTACTTGTGGTGAGAAAAAACTATCCGTGTGCAACATTACTGCGAGGGTTTCCCCTTGTAATACTCAGCGAAGTCTTTGTATCCTTTTGGCAGCTGATGGCGCACAAGCGAGGGGAGCAGATGGCGGAGCTGCAGGAAGAGCTGTTCGCCAGGCAGATCGTTGTCGGGATACATGTGGAACGAGGTGTGGCGCACGGCTTCGAGCTGCTTTAGCTGGTCTACGTCGTCGGGCTTCAGGAGCGTTGCCGAGGGTATGGCGATGGCCTTGTGGCCCGACGAGAGCATAGCCCAACAGTCGGAACAGCCCTCCGTGATGAAGAGCGGTTCGTGAGGCTGCAAGAGCGGCAGAATCTGCAGGTTGTAGATGCTGCAACGGGCGCCATAGGGAAAGCGGAAGCGAGGTTTCTCGGCTTGGGGTTCATGTTGCTTGTTCTTGGCTGAACCATTATCATCCTTCCGATAATCGAGGTTGCGGTTTTGTATGCCGATGAGCTGTCGTTGCTGATTG
>ERZ870052.717-NODE-717-length-12567-cov-7.038591_pt1 | contig 12567 bp, 6 predicted proteins | sample MGYA00520889_ERZ870052 | MGnify/ENA primary metagenome ERZ870052 (study PRJEB32232, sample SAMN07284988) | human gut metagenome | biome: human-associated habitat; material: feces | host: Homo sapiens | place: Tanzania | collected 2014-08-14 ...
ATCGGGCGGCGAACGCAATCTGATCGGGCGGCGAACGCAATCTGATCGGGCGGCGAACGCAATCTGATCGGGCGGCGAACGCAATCTGATCGGGCGGCGGACGCCGCCCGACGGAAAGGGTGAGCCTTTAGGGGAGCAAGCTTTGGATGGAACGAAAAAAGGAGAGCACCCTCGTGGATGTTCTCCTTATTATATATTACGTTATGCTGCGTGTATCTTAGGAGGGTATGGCCTCCTACTGATTACCAAATCTGTGCACGCTTCTTCTGCGGCACGAAGAGCTTGTCAGACTTCTTGATGTTGAAAGCCTTGTACCAAGCGTCGATCTGCGGGAGAGCAGCGTTTACACGAGCCTCTGCCGGTGAGTGCGGGTCGGTCTTTATCTGACGGTCGATGAACTCCGGACGAGCGTTGCCTGCCCATACTGTAGCCCATGAGAGGAAGAAGCGCTGCTCGGGTGTGAAGCCGTCAATCGACTTGTTCAGAGCCGGGTTCTCCTTGAGCACGTTCTGCAGGGCGCGGAACGAGATGTTCAGACCGCCGTTGTCGCCGATGTTCTCGCCGAGGGTGAGCTTGCCGTTGATTTTCTTGCCGGGCAGAGCCTCGATAGAACTGAAGTAGTCTACAAGCACCTTTGTGCGAGCCTCGAAGTTCTTCTTGTCGGCTGCTGTCCACCAGTCGTTCTGGTTGCCGTACTTGTCGAACTGCGAGCCCTGATCGTCGAAGCCGTGCGACATCTCGTGGCCGATTACGCCGCCGATACCGCCGTAGTTCACAGCCTCATCAACGTTCGGGTCGAAGAACGGCGGCTGGAGGATGGCTGCCGGGAAGCAGATTTCGTTGGTGGTCGGGTTATAGTAAGCGTTTACGGTCTGCGGAGTCATTTGCCACTCGGTCTTGTCAACCGGCTTGTTCACCTTGCGCGAGATATAGTCCTGCGAGAGGAATGCGCGGATGTTCTGCATGTTCTCGAAGAGCGAGAGCTGCTCGTCTACGTGGAGGTTGGTGTAGTCCTTCCACTTGTCGGGGTAGCCCACCTTCACGATGAAGTTGGCGAGTTTGTCCTGAGCCTGCGCCTTTGTAGCGGGCGACATCCATGTAGCCTCGTCGATGCGCTGCGAGAGAGCCTTCTGCAGGTTGCGCACGAGCTGAATCATCTGCTGCTTAGACGACTCGGGGAAGTACTTCTCTACGTAGAGCTTGCCGATAGCCTCGCCGAGCACGCCGCTCACGAGAGCTGTGGCACGCTTCCAGCGCGGACGGTCCTGCTGTACGCCCGACATCACCTTACCCAGCTCGAACTCGGCTGCGCGGAAGTTGTCGTCGAGGTAGCCTGCTGCAGAGCTGATGGCGTGCGACTCGGCGTAAGCCTTGAGGTCGTCGAGAGTCTCCTCTGCCAATATCTTCTCCACCTCGTGGATAGGCTCAAGCTGGCCTACGTCGATGTGCGAGAATGCGGGGAAGCCCTCAGCCAGGAAGAAGTTGCCCCAGTCGATGCCCGGGAAGTCCTTCACGAGAGCGTTGTATGTCATCTTGTGGTAGTTGGCCTGCACGTCGCGCAGCTCTACCTGGCTCTTGCTTGCTTTAGCGATGCGTGTCTCGATGCGCATTGTGGCGTCGGCCTTGCGCTGAGCAGTAGCCTCGTCGTTGCCGGCGAGAACGAGCATCTTCTTGAGGTATTCGGCGTAAGCCTTGCGCACAGCAACCACCTGAGCGTCGTCAGAGAGGTAGTAGTCGCGCTCGCCGAGTCCGAGTCCGCCCTGACCAAGACCCACGAGGTTGTTGGCAGCGTCCTTCATGTCGGCACCTACGCCGACTCCGAACATGAGGCAGTCGAGACCGCGTGCGTCGAGCTGTGCTGTGACGAGCTGATACTCGCGGCGGTCGTTGATGTCGTTGATCTTCTTCAGAATCGGCTTCAGCGGTTCTGCACCCTCGCGGTTGCGGCGCACGCTGTCCATAGCGAGGTTGTAGAGCGAACCTATCTTCTGTCCGAGTGTGCCCTTGGGCTGCGGCTTAGAAGAGTACTCCTCGATGAGAGCAAGGATGCGCTTCTGGTTCATCTCGTCGAGGTCGGTGAACGAGCCGTTGCGAGCGTGTTCTGCATCAAGCGGATGTGCCTTGCGCCAGCCACCGATAGCATACTCATAGAAGTCTTGTCCGGGCTTCACTGCCGTGTTCATGTTGGCGAGGTCGATGCCCTTTGAGGTCTGCGCGCTTGCCGACATTGTAGCCAGCAGCGAGCAAGCGAGGATGATTGATTTTACTTTCATATATAATTAAGTTTAGTAATAAGCTTGGGTACTCTCAGGGGGTGCACTTGTCTCAAGTGCACCAAACTATCTGCACATATACTTATTAAGCATTATTCTTTGTTGGTGCACTTGAGACAAGTGCACCCCCTAATGATTGCAAAAGTAAGAAATTTGTGATAAATAACATATACTTGTTAGTAATCGTTAACCATTGCGCAAACGTTTACCTTGCAGTTTGGAAGAAATACTTTAATAACTTTGCAAAAAATTGCGTAATTGTTTAATTTTGCAGCAAAATACAATTAGAATCTAATAACGACTAAACAATACTATGCAAATTACTTTTAGCATCCAATACAAGACAGTATTCGGCGAAGAGCTGCTGCTGAACATCGTTGGCGGACAGCAAGGCAACCGCACAGTGGCTATGTCTACAACCGACGGTTTGACATGGAGATGCGAGGTAGAGGCAGGCATGGGCGAACAGCACGTAGACTATTACTATAGCGTGCGCAACAGCTGCGGAATAAAGTGCAGCGAGTGGAAGACCATAATGCACCGACTCGACCTCAACGCGAACGCTTCGCACCGCTTCACCGTTGAAGACCGCTGGCACGAGATACCAGGCGACACATATTTATATAGCTCGGCTTTCACCGACTGCGTCAACCGACGCGCAGAGGGCAAGGTGGAGCCGCTGGCTTACAAGAAGGCGCTGCGACTCGTGGTGCGCGCTCCGCAGTTGCACTCGGGCTCACGCCTCGCTCTCACGGGCAAAGGCGCTGCGCTGGGCAACTGGGATCTGAAGAAGGCGCTGCCAATGACCGAGCACAACTACAACGAATGGATTGTAGACATCGACGGCGACGCGCTCAATGCAAACGAAAAAGAAGTAGGTTTAGGTAACAATAATAAGATTTGTAGTAAGTTAGTACACGAACTGGAGTTTAAGTTCGTGGCGTTCAGCGACAAAGGCGAGGAGATGTGGGAGACTTGCGACAACCGCAAGCTCACTCTCGAGCCTTTGGAGCAGAACGAAGTGCGCGTGGTGGCGCTCGACCAGTCGTTCTACGCGCTCTGCGACGAGAAGGTGGCGGGCACACTCATACCCGTCTTCTCGCTCCGCTCTGAAGGCAGCTTCGGCATGGGCGACTTCGGCGACCTTAAACTGATGATCGACTGGGTGGCAAAGACCCACCAGCGCCTCCTGCAGGTGCTGCCTATCAACGACTCTACATCCACACACACGTGGACCGATTCATATCCGTATTCATGTATATCTATCTTCGCACTGCATCCGCAGTATGCCGACCTGCGCCAGCTGCCCGCATTGAGCGACAAGCTGGAGGCAGACCGCTTCGAGGTGCTGCGCGAGGAGCTGAACGCTCTGCCGCAGATCGACTACGAGCGCGTGAACAACGCCAAGCTGAAGTATCTCCGCCTGCTGTTCGAGCAGGAGGGCAAGAAGGTGCTGGCGTCGAAGGAGTTCAAGGCGTTCTTCGCCGACTGTGAGCACTGGCTCGCGCCGTACGCCTACTACTGCTACCTGCGCGACCTCTACGGCACATGCGTATTCTCTGAGTGGCCCGACAACAAGCAGTGGAACGAGGCTGACCGCAAGGCGCTCAGCAGCCCGAAGAGCGAACTATATAATAAGGTGGCGTTCTACTACTACGTGCAGTTTGTGCTCGACCAGCAGATGCGCTCTGCTCACGAGTATGCACGCGCTCGCGGCGTCATCCTCAAGGGCGACATTCCTATCGGCGTGAACCGCAACGGCTGCGACGTATGGCACGAGCCCGAATACTTTCACCTCGACTCGCAGGCGGGCGCTCCGCCAGACGCTTTCTCGGTGAACGGACAGAACTGGGGATTCCCGACATACAACTGGGACCGCATGATAGCAGACGGTTGCCAGTGGTGGGTGCGCCGCTTCCAGAACATGGCGAAGTATTTCGATGCTTACCGCATCGACCATGTGCTCGGATTCTTCCGCATATGGGCTATCCCTACCGACTGCGTAGGCGGATTGCTCGGACAGTTCCAGCCGGCGCTCGCCATGACGCGCGAGGAGATACAGAGCTATGGTCTCAACTTCCAGGAGCATCTGTTCACAACGCCGTTCATAGCCCACTGGGTAGTGGAGCGCGTGTTCCGCGAACATACCGAGGAGGTTATAAAGACTTATCTCAACCACGAGCACGACGACATCTACTCGCTCAAGCCCGAATACGACACGGAGCGCAAGATTGAGGCTGCGTTCGATGGCAAGACGACGGAGAAGGACGTGTGGCTGCGCGACGGACTCTACGCACTGGTTGACGACGTGCTCTTCGTGCGCGACCGCAAGAACCCCAACCTCTTCCACCCGCGCATCACGGCGCAGCTCAACTTCATGTACGAGGCGCTGTGGGACGGCGACAAGGCTGCGTTCAACCGACTCTATAACGACTACTATTATCGCCGCAACAACAATTTCTGGTATGGCGAGGCGATGAAGAAGCTGCCGATTTTGGTGCAGGCTACCCGTATGCTGGTATGCGCAGAAGACTTGGGCATGGTGCCCGACTGCGTGCAGTGGGTGATGCAGCAGCTGCGCATCCTGAGTCTCGAACTGCAGTCGATGCCGAAGGATCCGAGCGTTAAGTTCGGCTATCTCTCGCGCAATCCGTACCGCTCTGTGTGCACTCTCTCCACTCACGATATGCCTACGCTGCGCCAGTGGTGGGACGAAGACTGGGACCGCACGCAGGAGTTCTACAACACCATGCTCTACCGCGGCGGTGCCGCACCGCATCCGCTGCCGGGATGGCTCGCTCGCGACATCGTTTCGCAGCAGCTCACCTCGCCGTCCATGCTCTGCGTACTCTCGCTGCAAGACTGGTTCGCCATCGACGAGCGTATTCGTCTCGCTGATGCCAACGCCGAGCGCATCAACATTCCGTCTATCCCGAAGCACTACTGGCGCTATCGCATGCACATGAACATCGAACAGCTCCTCGCCGACCGCGACTTTAACGAGCAGGTGAAGGAACTGATTGACGAAGCGGGAAGAAAATAATTATAGGAGGGTATGGCATCCCTGCCATACCCACGCAGCATTATTGTTAGCAGACGGCGTGGAGGGTGTGTCAAAACTCGCAAGCGACACGCCCCGAAGGGGCAGCACCACATAGCCCAGGGCAGCGCCCTGGGTTAAAAGACGTACACGAGCCATACGCCCTGTAAGGGCAAAAGCCTAATTATTAGGGTGTTGCCCTTACAGGGCGCATTGTTCATTATATACACCATTATACCCAGGGCGTTGCCCTGGGCTATGTGATTGTTGGGCTTTCAGCCCGCACTAATTGACTTTTGACACACCCTCCTCCTACAGATACTCCAACTTTTTTAACGGCTTCTGACCTCCTATAAATCAACCATAACGAATTATAAGCAAAAGAAACAAATATGACCCTAAAGACCATTCTCCTCTCCTTCTTGACATCCTGCACGGCTCACAGCGCCGTCGCACAGACGTTCAACGAAGTGGAGTATTCGCCCAAAGAGACAACATTCCAGCTCACCACGTCGCCCGACGTGAAGAAAGTGAACGTATTGCTGTCGGACACAGACAGCGACAACCCTGCGCAGCAGATGATTAAGCAGATGAAGCGTGTGGGTGCGGGCAAGTGGAAGCTAACGGTGAAGAACGACTTGAAAGGCAAGTATTATCTCTTCAGCGTGTACAACAATGCGCAGCCCGACAACACACCCGGCATATTCGCAAAGGCGGTGGGTGTGAACGGAAAGCGCGGCGCCATCGTCGACCTGCGCGACACCGACCCTGAGGGTTGGAACAGCGATGTGCGCCCGACGCTCAACAATCCGTGCGACCTCGTCATCTACGAGATGCACCACCGCGACTTCTCCGTCGACATATCGTCGGGACTGAAGAACAAGGGCAAGTATCTTGCGCTCACGGAGCCGAAGGCTATCGAGCACCTGCAGCGTCTCGGCGTGAACGCCGTGCACATTCTGCCGTCGTTCGACTACGCTTCCGTGGATGAGTCGAAGCCCGACGTGCCGCAGTACAACTGGGGATACGACCCGCTCAACTATAATGTGCCCGAAGGCTCCTACTCTACCGACGCCGCTACGCCGACAACACGCATACGCGAGTTCAAGCAGATGGTGCAGGCGCTGCACAAGGCTGGCATTCGCGTCATACTCGACGTGGTGTACAATCATACGTTCGACATCAACGGCTCCAACTTCCAGAAGACCTACCCCGACTATTTCTACCGCAAGACTGCGGAGGGCAAGTATTCGGACGGTTCGGGCTGCGGCAACGAGACCGCGAGCGAGAAGCCGCTCATGCGCGAGTTCATGAAGGAGAGCGTGGAGTATTGGGTTAAGGAGTATCATATCGACGGCTTCCGCTTCGACCTCATGGGCGTTCACGACATCGAAACGATGAACGAGATACGTGCTATGGTAGACAAGATCGACCCGTCTATATATATTTATGGTGAGGGCTGGAGCGCTGGTTCTTGTGCCTATCCGCAGGAGAAACTGGCTATGAAGGCTCATGCCAAGCAGCTCGACGGCATCGGTGCGTTCTGCGACGATATGCGCGACGCTCTGCGCGGTCCGTTCTCAGACGATCATAAGGGCGGCTTCCTCATTGGCGAACCTGGTCAAGAGGAAAGCATCAAGTTCGGCATCGTGGGTGCCATTGCGCATCCGCAGATAGATATGACGAAGGTGAACTACTCGCGAGAGGCGTGGACGAACGAGCCGTCGCAGATGGTGGCTTACGTGAGTTGTCACGACGACATGTGTCTCACCGACCGTTTGCGCGCTACAATGCCGTACATAACCGACGACGAGCTGATACGTCTCGACCTGCTCGCACAGACCGCTGTGCTCACTTCGCAGGGCGTGCCGTTCATTCTCGCTGGCGAGGAGATGCTGCGCGACAAGAAGGGCGTACACAACTCGTTCCGCTCACCCGACTCTATCAACCGTCTCGACTGGAACAACCTGAAGCGCTATCCGCAGGTGTTCGACTACTACGCTGGTCTCATAGCGCTGCGCAAGGCGCATCCTGCGTTCCGCATGGGCAAGGCTGAGGAGGTAAGAAAGAACCTCGAATTTGTCGACGCTCCGAAGGGCGTGGTGGCGTTCCGACTGAAGAACAACGCCGGCGGCGACGCATGGCAGAACATATACGTGGTGCTCAACTCGCAGAAGACTCCGCAGAACGTGAAGGTTGCTGAGGGTAGCTACACAAAGGTGGTGGCTAACGGCAAGGTGAACGCCGAAGGTCTCGGACTCATCAGCGGCTCTACTCTGACGGTTGCTCCGCAGTCAGCATTGATTGTTCACGATTAATACTTTAAACAATGATAAACTTCAAAAACCATTTTCTCTTGTCATTGAACAAGGGAATAAAGAGCGCGACGCTCGTCGCTCTCTTTCTTTCAACATCGCTTTCTATGAATGCAGCACAGAAGATAGACCGCATCGAGCCTACAAACTGGTTCGTAGGCATGAAGAATCCGCAGGTGCAGCTGATGGTTTACGGCAAGGACGTGCGCGCTGCCGAGGTGTCGACCGACTATCCTGGCGTGCGCATCGACTCGCTCGTGCGTCTCGACTCGCCTAACTATCTGCTGGTGTACATGAACGTGAAGGATGCTCAGCCTGGCACGATGAACCTGCTGTTCCGTGCGGGCAAGAGCAAGACAAACGTGAAGTACGAGCTGAAGGCGCGCGACATGAAGGGCGAAGACCGCATGGGCTTCACCAACGCCGACGTGCTGTACATGCTCATGCCTGACCGATTTGCTTCGAGCGGAAAGAATCTTAAAGTGAAGGGCTTGAACGCTTACACCGTGAACCGCAAGGAGCCGTCGCTGCGTCACGGCGGCGACCTCGAAGGCATACGCCAGCACCTCGACTACTTCAACGAGCTTGGCGTCACGGCGCTGTGGTTCACGCCGGTGCTTGAGAACAACTCACCCGACCACGGCAAGACCAGTACGTATCACGGATACGCTACTACCGACTACTATCGTGTTGACCCGCGCTTCGGTTCGAACAGCGACTACCGTCAGCTTGTTTCCGACGCACACAAAAAGGGTCTGAAGGTGGTGATGGACATGATTTTCAACCATTGCGGCTTCGAGCATCCTTGGGTGAAGGACATGCCGACAAAGGACTGGTTCAACACACCCGAATGGCTTGCGCCGGAGAATCAGGCGAAGGCTGTGAAGACGAAGACGATGGACGGCGACCAGATGACTAACGACAAGTATCTGCAGACAAGCTACAAGCTGACGCCGGTGCTCGACCCGTATGCGTCGAAGGTAGACCTGCACGAGACGGTGGACGGCTGGTTCGTGCCCTCAATGCCCGACCTCAACCAGCGCAACGAGCACGTGATGACTTACCTCATACAGAACTCGGAATGGTGGATAGAGACCGTTGGCATCGACGGCATACGCATGGACACTTATCCGTACGCCGACCGCAAGGGTATGGCGCACTGGATGGAGGTGCTGAACACGGAGTATCCCAACTTCAACACGGTTGGCGAGACTTGGGTGACGGAGCCGGCATACACGGCAGCATGGCAGAAGGACTCGCCGCTGGCAGAAGTGAACTCTAACCTGAAGACGGTGATGGACTTCGCGTTCTTCGACCGCATCAACCAGGCGAAGAACGAGGAGACCGACGACTGGTGGAATGGCTTCAACCGCATATACAACTCGCTCTGCTACGACTATCTGTACGTCGATCCGTCGCACGTGATGGCGTTCATCGAGAACCACGACACCGACCGCTTCCTCGGCGAGGGTCAGGACACCTTGGCGCTGAAGCAGGCGCTGGCTCTGCTGCTCACCGTCAACCGCATTCCGCAGCTCTACTACGGCACGGAGATACTGATGAACGGCACTAAGAGCTCTACCGACGGACATGTGCGCCGCGACTTCCCTGGCGGTTTCGCCGGCGACTCGCACAACGCGTTCAACAAGGCGGAGCGCACGAAGGAGGAGCAGGCTATGTTCAGCTTCACAAGCCGTCTGCTCCACTGGCGTCAGAACAACGAAGTGATAACAAAGGGCAAGCAGACGCAGTTCATACCGGTGAAGGGCGTGTACGTAGTGGCTCGAACATTGGGCGACAAGGCGGTGATGACGGTTATCAACGGCACATCGAAGGCTGCAACAATGCCCGTAGCCCACTACGCCGAGATTATCGGCAACCACACGGAGGCTACGAACATCCTTACCGGTCGCAAGATCGACCTCTCGAAGGACGTGAAGCTGCAGCCGAGAGGTGTACTTGTACTTAGTATGTAACTAAAAAAATCTCCCATATCTTCCAGCAGGCTTGTAACGTCTTGTTGGATAACGGGTTGAAGGCTGGTAGATAGCGTTTTTATCTACCAGCCATCTACCAGTATCTACCAGCATCTCCCAGACGGGCTGCCCGCCTCAATCGGGTTTTGCACATATTTCTCATACTGTTTGCCCTTCTACACAATTATATTGTTTCGACAAACATCAGACAACCTCAAACAATAACAATCAATTCGATACCTAAAATGAACAGATTACTGAAATCGGCAGCCGCAATAGCATGCGGCTTGTGCCTTTCGCCGCTTAACGCGTCGGCGCAAGGCTGGCCATCCGAATACGAGGGCGTAATGCTTCAGGGTTTCTACTGGGACAGCTTCGACGCATCGCAGTGGACAAAGCTTGAGAGCGAGGCTGACGACATGGCGCCTTACTTCAAGCTCATCTGGGTGCCGCAGAGTGCTTACTGCGGCGGCAAGTCGATGGGCTATAACGACCTCTACTGGTTCTCCAACTACAACTCGTCGTTCGGCACGGAGCAGGAGCTGCGCTCGATGATCGGCACGTTCAAGAAGAAGGGCATCGGCACCATCGCCGACGTCGTAATCAACCACCGCGGAACCGTCAAGGACTGGTTCGACTTCCCCGAGGAGACGTACAAGGGCAAGACGTACAAGATGACGGCTGCCGACGTTTGCGCCGGCGACGACAAAGGCAAGGCTGCGGAGGAGGCGAAGAAGCAGGGCGTGAGCCTCAGCACCAACTACGACACGGGAGAGGACTGGGACGGTATGCGCGACCTCGACCACAACTCTGCCAACGTGCAGAACTGCGTGAAGGCGTATCTCGACCTGCTGCTCAACGACCTGGGATATGCCGGCGTGCGCTACGATATGACGAAGGGATACGCCGGAAAGTTCACGGGCTTGTACAACAAGGCGGCGAACCCCACCTACTCCGTCGGCGAATACTTCGACGGCAACAAGACGAATGTAATCAACTGGCTGAACGCTACGAAGGTGGACGACAAGATAATGTCGGCGGCGTTCGACTTCCCCATACGCTACTCGATGCGCGACGCGGCTAACAACGGCAACTGGTCGAAGCTGGCGAACGGCGGACTGGCTACCGACGTGGTGTACAAGCGCTACGCCGTGACGTTCCTCGAAAACCACGACACAGAGAAGCGCAGCGACGCCGACCAGGACCCGATACGCAAGGACACGCTGGCGGCGAACGCTTACATGCTCGCCATGCCGGGCACGCCCTGCGTGTTCTACAAGCACTGGACCGACTGCAAGCAGGACATAAAGAACATGATTCTGGTACGCTACATAGCCGGAATACACAACGAGAGCCGATGGTCGTGCACGGAGAACTCTGCGCAGCGCTACGTCGTAACCACGACGGGCAAGAACATGAAGCTGCGCGCTGCGGTGGGCACCACGGCGAACGCCTACACGCCTGCCGACGACGGATGGGCGCTGGCTGCCGAGGGCTACCACTGGCGCTACTTCCTGCCTACTTCTGCCGAGACGGTGTTCCCGTCGCTGCCGTCGGGCGAATACTACAACGACCCTACCGTCACGCTGCGCGCCATCTCTACAGCCAAGGACGCACAGATTGTCTACACAACTGACGGCTCCGACCCTACGGCGTCGAGCGCAAAGGCTACTAACGGCGCAAAGATAGCGCTGCCCGACGGCAAGTGCACGCTGAAGGCTGCGCTGCTCGTGAACGGCAAGGTGGGCACTATCGTGACACGCATATACAGCGTGCATAAGTTCGAGGCTTACAACATCGCCGTGTATGTCAACACCGAGAACGTGGGCTGGACCAACTGCTACTTCTGGACGTGGGGCGGCGACGAGACGCACGCGCCTGCCAACAAAAAATGGCCGGGCGACAACGTGACGACACCGACGGAGAAGAACGGCAAGAAATGGTACAGCAAGCAGTTCAAGATAAACACACCGACCGACTACGTAAACTTCGTGTTCGCCAAGTCGAGCTCGGTGCAGACCACCGATGTAACGGGTATTAAGGCGAACGCCTACTTCGAGATACTGAACCAGAAGGACGCCGAGGGCCACTATCTCCTGAAGAACGTGACAGCTGACCAGCCCACCGCCATCATAGACATCGCAGCCAACGCCGCCCCAACCACCACAACCGTAGTGGCTACCGACGGCAGAACGGTGCGCCGCTTCAAGAGCGCCGTGTCGGCAGCCGAGGCTGTCAACGGACTCGCTCCGGGCATATACATCGTGAACGGCAAGAAGATTCTCGTGCGTTAAAGCCGTTGCCTTAACAATAAAAGCGGGAATATGGCGTTTAATAAGAAGTTCTTACACAACAATTAAAAGAATTTCTTATACAATGACATACATCAGACATCTACTCAAGGCGTACCCGGTATCGTGCTTCTATATCCTTATGATATGGATTCTGTGTTTCGCAACGATACCGAGTACGCCGCTCGACAACGTCACTTTGATAGACAAATGGGTACACATAGCCATGTACGGCGGCACTTGCGCCACTATATGGCTCGAATATCTGCGCCTTCACAAAACGAAGCCTCAGCCCGTAATGCGCATAGCATCGCCCGCAGACAAGCCACTGCTGAGCTGGACAAAGCTGTTCTGCCTCGCCTGGATTGCGCCCATACTGATGAGCGGCGTCATCGAGATTCTGCAGGAATACTGCACGGACGGACGCCGCAGCGGCGACTGGCTCGACTTCGCAGCCAACTCAATCGGAGCGACAGTCGGTGCGGTCGCAGGCGTAGGAATGGTGATTCTAAAGAGACGCCACCGATTCTAAAGAGACGCCACCGATTCTAAAGAGACGCCACATTATACATCTTTTTGTTTTTGCTTGTTTTTTATTATTGCTGTCCGCTAAAACTCCAAAGAGCATAAAAACCCTGCCCGAAGTCCTTTAAAACTGGACTTCGGGTCTGT
>ERZ870052.718-NODE-718-length-12557-cov-5.711859_pt1 | contig 12557 bp, 15 predicted proteins | sample MGYA00520889_ERZ870052 | MGnify/ENA primary metagenome ERZ870052 (study PRJEB32232, sample SAMN07284988) | human gut metagenome | biome: human-associated habitat; material: feces | host: Homo sapiens | place: Tanzania | collected 2014-08-14 ...
ACGTAGCTCGTCTCCTTCGGGGTGGCCGTCATGCCGATCTGGGTAGCATGAGCGAAATAATCCAGGACCTTACGCCAGCGGCTGTCCTCCTTCGCGGAGCCGCGGTGACACTCATCGACGATGATGAGGTCGAAGAAGTCCGGATCGAAGAGCTCACTGTAGTGCTCCTGATCATTGTCCCCGACAAGCTGCTGGTAGAGCGCGAAGTAGACCTCGTAGGAGGTGATGGTGTCCCGCCGGTCCTTCGCGAAGTTCACCTTATGGATGACCTTCTCGAGTGGGGCGAAATCCTGCTGGATCGACTGGTCCACGAGGTTGTTGCGGTCGGCGAGGTAGAGGACCTTACGCTTCACACCGCTGCTGAGCAGGCGGTAAACGATCTGGAAGGCGGTGTAGGTCTTGCCGGTACCGGTCGCCATGACGAGCAGGATGCGGTCCTGCCCACGCGCGATGGCGTCGAGAGTCCGGTTGACGGCATTACGCTGATAGTAACGCGGCGGGTAGGTGGTCTGGCTCGAGTAGAACGGCTGCGCGATGAGCTTCTCCTCTTCTGCATTGAGGCCCTGGCCGTCGTTTCGCTCCGCCTTATAGCGCGCGACGAGCGCGTCCACAGTCGGGAATTCATCCATCGTGAGGGTCCGCTCCGCGCCAGTCAGGAAGTCGTACTCCTGGAAGCCGTCTCCGTTTGAGCTGTAGGCGAACGGGACGTCCATCATCTCCGCGTATTCCTTCGCCTGCTGCAGACCATGGGAGATGCAGTGCTTGTTGTCCTTCGCCTCGACGATCGCGATCGGATGATACCTGTTGAGGTAGAGGATGTAGTCCGCCTTCTTCGCGGACTCACGGTAGGCAACATTGCCCTTCAGACTGATGCGGCCATCCGTGATCTTCGTCTCCATCGTGATGTTGACACCGTTCTCCCAGCCGGCAGCATTCAGCGCAGGCGTGATGTAGTTCAGCTTGATATCCTCCTCGGTCATCTGCTTTTTATCGAGAATCATCCGATCTACCCCCCAATCTGCTGAATTTTATAACTGTATTTGATTTTATCAGAAAACAGCATGAATTTACAGATTACACCAGAAAAGGCAAGAGATAAAACGGTTTCAACACTTTATATAAACATATCATATCGCAAAACATGCATTCCTTCAATGTACACAAGTTCTATTATATACATTTCTTCAATATTACAAAAGAAGAGAACTCTCATTTTACTGGAGTTCTCTTCTCTTAGTCATTTACTATTTTTCTTTGATTTACTCACTCTCTTTTCCAAAATTCACAGCAAGTACGATCATATTGATTCCCTGCATTAAAACAGCAAATGCGATCATATATCCAACTGAGAACATAGTCAATACCGGATGAGTAAAGGCTATAATACTTACAATAATGGATAACACACCACAAACAATTGCTAAAATTGCCTTTCCCTTAGAATCTTTAAACTTCTTCACTCCAGCTACAATCTGGAAGATACCATAAACCAGGACGCTGGCTCCAACCAGATAAGTTGCCATGATGTCTGTCAGGAATCTCTGTACGCCACTGAACAATAAAATGATACCGCCAAGTCCTTCCAGGACTCCAAGAATACATCCTCCGATATCTTTCTTCTCTTTTGACAATGAAAGTATCACAAGTTCAATACCATTCACGAAGAGAAGCATTCCAAGAATCCATCCGATTGCTAAAAAAGTCCTCATAGGTCGAACTACTGCATAAAAACCTAACAACACTGTCAGAATTCCCGTGATCATTGTGATAATTTTAATTGTTTTATTCTCCTTCATTTTTGCTGCCCCTTTCATTTCTGCATTTCTTTTTTTCTATGATAACACAAATTTTTATTTACTTGTTACCTTTTTTATATTTTACTCCACAGCCAAATACAAGCATTGAGAAGATCGATATCGCAATCCAAATTCTTGCATTGCTCTCATCTCCTGTTTTCGCATTTGCTGTGCTTTCGTCTTGTAAATGTTCCTCTTCTTCTGGATGGTTCTCCTGCTCATTTTCAGAATTTCCTGTCACATATGCTTTTACGCTGGTACTTCCCGCATAAGTTGCAGAATCTGTTGTCTCCTGAGCCAAAGATTTCCTTGGAACTGATAAAGTAAAAATACATACAAGAAAAATTGACATAAAAATGATTCTGAACAAGCTTTTTCTTGCATCATTCCACTCTTTTTTATTGTGCAGATACATCTCTAACCCTTGTATAGAAATTAAGTGTACCAGTGTACGCTCCCCCCCCAGGTAGAAAGATCTTTATTATATAACTGGTTACGATTCAGTCTTAATTGGTCAGTTGCTGATTGACCTGCTTTCGTAAATACATTAAATAAAAATCCATTGTCATACCATGTCCCATTTTGAATACTCGCATCGTTGTTCATAATCTCATAAGTCAGAGCACAGTCTTTATTTGTATTATGTGTCAGGAGAAACGGATCAGTATTTCCGGTTGCTGTCGCATCTTTTACTAAAACAGCGATTCCGGTTCCTGCCTCAAGATTATCTGCTTTTACACATTCCACAGTGATATCTTTGTATGAATATGCATCTCCTTCTGTCTCAGGCTGCTTTATTGTTCCAAAATCAACGGTCTCCGGAATTCTTATAATATAATCTGCTTTATTTTGGTTTTCCTCTACTGTTGCAGTCACTGTCGTATCTCCCGATCTTTGAGTCTCATCGGTCGGGTCAAGATCCTTTGCAAAAACACCTGTTGTCATAACAGATACCATCATCGTTGCTGCCATAAATCCTGCTACCACTTTCTTTTTCATGATTCTACCTCCACGTTTATTCTTTTACATATAATTTAAACTCTGCGCTTCCGCCGTTTAACGGACTTTTATCTTCTAATGAATAACACTTATATTCTATAACTGCCTGATACTCTCCTGCTTTCAGCTCCTGGTCAAGCGTAATATTCTCCAGACCTTCTCCCGGTTTCAGTTCTTGTGATTCGAACAGTTTCGTTCCGTCTTCCAGTCTCAATACAATTACAAAAATGCACTCATTATCTGCCGGATTACCAATGCTTACTGTCTGCTCCTTTGTATTTGCCTTCATTACCATACTTGTATATCCCGGAATCAGGATTCCTTTTTCCTCGGAAGGTTCTTCCTCCTCGATATCCACATCCCAGGCTACTACTTCTGCAGACGAATTTCCGGTTTTCTGATTCTTTTGGTTCATAACATACCAGGTAATTCCTGCGGCTGCTATCACAGCCGCAATCAGAATTCCGATTATAATCTTTGTCTTTTTTTTCATCTTATTTTTTTGCTTTCTTTTTTCTCCAGTAAATAACTCCACCTGCTACACTACCTGCCACAACAACAATACAAAGCAAAAGAAGCACACTGCTATTATCTCCTGTTTTTACTGTATCCTTAATATGATCAACTGCTTTGGAGATCTCACTCTTTTCAGCCAGTACAGCAAACGGAACCATCTCTTCCACATCTTTTGAGGCGATCATCTGTTTATCAATTTCAAGCTCTTCGATTTGATTATTTCGATAAACAAGAACCTTATATCCTTTTCCTCGATATTTTGACAAATCCAGTTTTACATTCAGATTTCCTTCGTATGGAGCTGGCTGTCCATCCGCATATACCAACATCGGTTCTGCTGAATAAAGGACCTGCTTATCTGTCTTCTGTGCATATTTCTTAAATGCCTGATAAATGTCGTTCTTCTTGTCAAGCTCGTTTAATTGAAGTTTCGTATCTTTATGCATCATACCTTTAACGGTAACACCTCTTGAAGCGTTCACTAACTCAACTTCCGTAACAAGCGAAGATAAGATTCTTGGATACCCCTGATTCTTTGTTGAATTCCATGTCCAATTACACAATTCTTCATTGCCTGCTACCAGAGTATTTAGCTCCTCTTTGAAGGAATTGCTCTGCATTTCAGCCTTTGTTTTCGCTGTTCCCTGCTCTTCATTTCCTGATAAGCTATCCAGGTAATATGTATTTTTCACAGCTCCTGCTGATTCTTCTTTTGTGCCAAAGACTGCTCCGGTTGTCCCACCTTTTATCGCAGTTTGTGCACTATATGCAATTTGAATGGAGCCATTTTTATCCAGCTTTCCAACGATTCCTCCGGCAATTCCATTTTCCTTTGTTGACAGAGCACCTATACTCATACAGTTCTCAATCGTTCCGCTGTTTACTACTGCAATTCCTCCAACAATTCCATCTGATGCACTTGCTGTTGCGTTTGCATAGTTCGCAGTATTTCGAATCATACCTTTATTCTCAACTACAACGCCTCCTGCCATTGATGTGCCCTTAACAAATGTAGTTGTCTCACTCAGATCTTTATGCTCATCTGTAAGCCTGTCACTAAACGAACCGCTGAGATTTGATCCACTGATACACTCATCAATCAATCCATAATTGACAATCGCAAGCCCTGCTGCTTTCTCTCCTTCAATGTTCTGATAAAAAGCTCCGAAATTCTTAACACTTCCCTGTGCACCAATCGTATCAAACAGTGCTGCATTTCCATCTGCTGATTTGATATCAAATCGGTAGACATAATATCCTTGTCCGTCAAATGTACCATTATACGGATTGTCTGCTGAACCGATTGATTCTGTCATTGTTCCACCGTTTCCGTAAATTGTGTTCATCAGTTTGAAGTTTGCACGATTGTTCTTCTTAACAATTTCCGGAATTTCTTTAAATTCTTTAAATGTACGAATCTCGTAAGTTTCTTCTACAGGTTCTTTCTCATAATTCGAATAGGTTCCATCTTCCCAACGATAGACTGTGCCATGTGTATCATCCAGAACCGGATAAGCATCCGGAGTTTCTCCATTATCAATATTCTGATACCATACTTGAGAGCCGTCTGTCACCTCGTTATTTAAAAGATATGCCTCTTCACCACTCTTGAACTGTTCTGCTGTCTTTGCCTTTGCCAGTTCTTCATCATTCGCAATCTCATTTTTTCCACCGAAACCTTTTCCCTGAAGTGTATCGAGATAATAATTATTCTTGATTCCATCTTTCTTTGCCTCACAGTATCCGGAGATTGCACCATAGTTATCTCCCGCCTTTATGAGCACCCGGCTATAATTGTAACAATCAGAAAGAATGAAATCCTTTCCCCCTGTTGAAACATATCCGGTGATTCCACCTCTGCAGCCGGTGTTACCGTAATATCCTTCATCATGTTTATAATTTATGATTGATCCGTAATTTGCACAATCCTTGATTTTTGCATCATCATATACCGCACCTGCAATTCCGCCGACTCCGTAGGAATCGAAATCCAGTACGATTTTACCTGAATATGTACTCTCCTCTATAGAAGTTGCTTCTGAGATCAATCCGGCAATTCCACCGATATAGTATATCACTCCTTTTGCAATATTTACATTTGAATTCACCCGCCTGATCACACCGCCGGAAGCTGTTCCTACAACACCACCTGCTGCACTTGCTGATCTTTCAAAACTTGCTGTTGTAACGATTGTTCCATTCAGTGTAAAGTTCTTAAGCGTCGCTTTCTCTGTCTCGTTCGGGTCATTCCTAAGAAACTGGAAAAAGCCTATTGACTCAGCATTTACTTTCGTCATAACGAAATCAGAAATCGTATGATTCTGTCCGTCGAAAATTCCTGTGAATTCTCCGATTGGTTTCCATTCATAGTTTTCATCCGACGGATTCTTAAGTGAAATGTCAGACACCAGCGCTCCATGTGCATCTGGCTTCGCTTCCTGAATCTGTGTATGTTCACCGTCCCCATTTACAAGAGCGGCAAACCAAAACATCTGTCCACCATTACCAATCTCATAACTGCCTGTAGATTCATTATAATCTGCCGGCTGATATCCACCACATTTCGTACAAAAACCATTGTCATAGGAATGTTCCTCACAGAGTGCATTATAACGTAATGTCACATCATGTGACGGCATTACAAAACTGCCCTTTCTTTCTCCATCAATGGTTGTTTCAATCTGAATTTCTTTATAAGCATCTCCGTCATAATATCCAATCTCTTTTACATTATCACTCGTCACATAGAAATCGACTGTATCACCTGGCAGGAAATACTCTGTATAGGAATCTAATGTAATTGCATTCCCCACTGGCTGATTCGTAGCCTCTGCATCTACTTTATATCCAGAGTCACAGTTCAGAACAAACGTTGCATTGGAATATGGTGCAGGATATGTGAATTCATAGTAGCCTTCCTCATTCTGAGCCAAACCATTGATCTCATCTGCTGTAAGCAAAATCTCTTCCGATGTCACTTCAGAAGGATCCGCCTGATTGTTATGTCTCTGTAATGAAATTGATGTAATTACAGCACGGTCCTCTGCTTTGAACCACAATTCCACTTCTGTTCCTGCCGCAACAGTCTGCTTAACACAGCCAGTTCCATCCTCTGCTGTCATCCCAATCTCTACCGATGTCTTTCCGTTAATCGCAACATCCAGATCCGTCATATATGCATTCTCTTCATTCTGGTTCGTCAGGATTGCCGTATAAGCAGTATGATCTCTGTTACTCTCACCCGGTTGGATCTGATCCGCTTTCATAAACGTAACATCAATTGTACTTCCCGGATATGACTGAGACGTATCGATCAGATGGAATACTTCATAACGTGTATCCCAGGAGAATGTTCCGTCATCATAACCATAATCTGGAAGAAGAATATATGTTGTAAACCCATCTCTCCCTTTTTGTGACAATAGATACTCCTGCAGATAGGTTGACGGGTTACTGGACATTGCTGTAAATACTCCGGTGTCAAACAAGCTATGTAACTGTGAAGATTCCGATATACTTTTAAACTGATTATTTCCATCTGTATAAATCCCCTGGGTCAGATTAAAGAAATCGCAGGTAGGGAAATGGTAGTCGCAGTGTCCACTTCTGTCCCACTTATAGTCCATCTTATATAACTTAACTTTATCCGGAACGGATGTCTCTGAGATCCACCCGTCCCCTTCTTCCTGCTGTGGGTGATAGATATAATAAACATCCATCTTTCCAAGCAATTTTCCATTACTGTCCGTCTCACTCCCTGCTACCGGAACGGCAATTCTGTCGAATTTTACCGTTTCTTTTGTTGCTTCAGCATCTGAGACCTCATCTTTGAGGTACTCTTCTTTAATTTGTTCTTTTGTATAATTACGACCCCAGTCATCATATATTATTTGCACGACATGCTCATCATCTTTATATGCATAATTCTCGATATAATTCTCATTCTTCAGACCCACAGTAACACTGTCTTCTGATCTCATAAAATCAGATAAATTAACATAAACTGTTTCTAGCGTTGTATCTTTCAACTGTATATCTCTGTTCAGAAGTGTATTCATCTGTCCTGCAACATTTTCATTCAGTTTTCTTAAGTCTTCATTCTTCCTTGAATAGAAGTCCCATTTTTTTGCATCATCTGGATATTTCTCTTCAAAATACTCACCACGCTGGGCAATAAATTCCTGATACATCATCTCCAGCGTTAGTATCTCCATAAACTGACGGTCAATACATGTTATAATGTAATTGTACTGATCCCCGGAAAATGCATAGGCGGTGTATGCATACTGGGCTGCCGCATCTATATAATTGTTCGTTGTATTGTTCAGTGCATTTGCCATATTCTGAATGCTTCTTTTTATTGCTCCATCAACTGTGTCATGGCAAAAGATTATGTCACGAATTTTTTCTTCGTCTGTCTCGTCGTCAAAACCATTTCCGGCAGCTCTGTAGATTTCGAGATAATCTTGGTAAAGTGCATCTTTGCGCGTCTCCACAGCAGCCATATCTGTCTTGCCGTCTGCATAGGACTGCGCCGTCTTCAGATATTCCATATAATCCTGCAGCGTACTGCCAATGTAATTTTCATCCTCATATTTGGTAACACTTCTCTCCCAGTTATTATCCATTGTATTTTTCGCAGCTTTATAGTATACTTCCTGAATCGACTTCTCGATCTCAGTGTCATATTCTGTAAGATGCTGGTCAATGGTCTTAACTTCATTCAAGATCTCTGTGCAGAGCTGCTGAATCTCTGCCAATGTCTCTCCTGTACTACTTCCACCAAAAACGAGCCGATTAATAAAAGACGCCGTCTTCTCAAATTCCTCATTGCCCGTTGCACCCGCGACCCGTACAAGCGTATTCCCGCAGATTGACAAACCCGTAGAATACATTTTGTTGATAGCAAAATTCTGAAGTCCTGTGCTTAAAGGACTTTCTTTTATAGTTACTGATTTCGGTCCCGCCGAAGCAGCCGAAGCAACATTTTCAGCACTTGCCGTGTAAGGTATTGCTGCAAAAACTGTACTTACACTCAATACCATTGCCAATATTTTCTTTAAAACTTTATGCTTCATAGGCTTTCTCCTCTTCTCTTATATAGTTTTTTCATTCTTTAATAATATCACTCGCACGGTTAATCAGCAATCTTTTTTTGCTCAAACCCGCGCTTTTTTTGATGTTTCTTCTATAAATCGTGGTAAAGCTCAATTAAAGTGCATTTTGTTTGCATTAATTATTGCATTTTAATTATTTCTATTGTATTTTCAAAACAACTATAGTAATATAGAATTATTACAATAAAGGAAGGTCTCATATGCGTTATAATGTTCCACTATATTTCGAACGAAAGAATATCAAAATTTCAGATATTCTTTACCTTACCAGACAGAATCCTCACACAATCATTACGTTTTCCTCGGGAGAAAGCATTACGACTACAATCCCGATAAAAGAACTTATGCTCTACTTGCCGGAAGAAGATTTTCTAAATATCTCAAAAGGCGTTGTTCTTCGAAAAAATCAAATTGTTCATATATCTGACGAAGGACTTTATACAATGACTGATGGTGCTGTCTTTCAAGGGAGAAAACGTAATCTGAGTCAGCACAAACAGATCCGTAAGGCACTTGGTTTAAATACGCAGAACCTTTCGGATGTTTCAGAAAACAGCTCACTTCAATTATTTGATAACTGTAGCTTTCTCAATGATATGCCACTTGCTTTTTGTATTATTGAGCTTGTATTTGATGCGGAGGGACATGGTGTAGACTTTGTATTTCGTTACTGTAATGATGAAATGACTGTTGTTGAGGGCGTTCCCGTTTCAGAAATGTTGAATCGTTCTTTTTATGAAGTCTTTGAAAACGGGGATAAAAAATGGCTTGTTACTTATGCGGATGTAGCATTAAACGGCAATAAACATATCCTGCATGATTATAGTCCGGAAATCGACAAGACTCTGACCATCTACTGTTTTCAACCTGCTCCGGGATATTGTGCATGTGTCTTGATTCCGTCTTAGCTTTCTGCTATTTGGCGCATACAATTACAAAACTATTTTTCTGTAAACAAAGAGGCTGTGATTTCAAAATGTATTCTTTACATCCTGAAATCACAGCCTTTGATATGCAATTTTTTTATTTTAACAAATCGAGCAGCGTATATTCACCTTTTGGAATCTTAGCTGTTCTATGATACTCTTTTATTGCTTCCACAAGAATCCCAGAATTAGAAAAATAATTGAACACGTAATCATATGATTTTACGTCAGACATTCTAAGATTTTCCTTACAAAAATCACTTGGTTTTTTCCCTGACTTTTTGAATTCTTTATACTGATTTTCAGCAACCAGTAGTCTTTCTGGCTTCCTATCCATTTATAATCTTGTTGTTTACTGATGCTTCAAGTATAATAAAATCTATAAAGGAAATACACGCACAGCATGTGGACTTAATGCCTGATAATCCTCATGTTCGCGATATACAGGGAGGTTATTCTCATGGGGAAACAATCTACGAGAGAAAATAAGACAATTTATCAGATTTGCCGGGAAAAAGCCGGTCTCACCAGATCAGAAGCCAGTGAAAAAATGACTGCTGTTTCTGATTCTAAAATTGAAAAGTTTGAATATGAAATGCAGGAACCCACACCTTACGATATCATCCAGATGGCTGATGCTTACAAGCGCCCGGATCTCTGCAATTATTACTGCTCTCATAAATGCGAAATCGGTCATCGTTATGTCCCGGAGGTCGAAGTTTCTGATTTATCCAATATAATCCTGGAAACCATTGCCAGTCTGAATGAGATTAATCCTCTTACCACACGTCTGATCCAGATTGCCCGTGACGGTAAGATCAGCGACGATGAGATCAAGGATTTTGCTTTTATCAGCAACAAACTGGATGAAATTTCTCTGGCAATAGATTCTCTGAATCTCTGGGTTGATAAAACAGCCGGAGAGCAGGGACTAAACATCGAATTGCTCAGAGAAGAAAAAAAGAAACAGAAATAAGTATGAAAAACAAGGCAGCGAACCTATTTATGGTCCACTGCCTCTTTCCTTTACATATACTGTAACTGATTTATGATGTATTCCGTTCTGCGGATAGCTTCTTCCACCTGATGTCTGGCATTATTGATTCGATCCTGCACCATCCAATCCACAACAAATCCATCAAAAAAATAATCTGCAAAGGATAAGAAATCTCCAGTATTGATGTTCAGATTACAAGCCATGTTCACATCATTTAATTCCCTGCTGAAATTACGAAGATCATATTTCGCCTGTTCCATATTTTGTCTGGCCTGATCCATCTTGGAGTGTTTCAACATCGTAGAAAAGAATCCACCGCCAAACATATCCACCAAACCCCAATTCTTTGCACTGTTCAGGTTTTCTTTTGCTGTCCGAAGACTACTTAACGCACGTTGTCCTGCTTCAATCGCTTCTCGTTTCTCTTTTTCTATATCATATCCCATAATTTCTTCCCTCCTCGTATTTTTATGAGTTAGATGATATAAGTGCAATGATTCCGCCGATGATCAACAATGGAAATGCAATATAAATCAGTCCACCAACAACCATTCCTATCAAAATCACCGGAAAAAATACAACTGTACAGAGCAACTTTAAGATTCCCCAGGATGCTTTTACACCAAATATAAAAAATTTTCCAATAAACCAGATCATGCATATAGCAAATAGTAACGATAACATATTCTACTCCTTCTGACTCCTGTTATGATTTGAATCATTCATTTTTTTGATTGTTTACTTGATATAAACTCAGATGTATTTCTCACACCAATTTTACTACTGAATTCTGGGTTCTTCTCTATTTTTTCAATCATCCGAATTAACCTTATTCTCTGTGCTGTATCCATCTGCTCACCTCATTCTAACAGTTCTGCCTTTTGATATTGTCAGTATAACCGAACAACTTTTCAAAATATATACCTAATACAAAGAATTGAACATATGTAATTCTCAATTTTCGAGGAATGAGAAATTCGCTCATTCCATTTGGTACTGCACCCAGTTTTCTGTGTAAAGCCTGGCTCGCATAATTATCTACTTCCACTCTGCTACGGAAAACATGCTCTCCTGTAATCTCCGAAAATTGATCCATAAGCAGAGATAATTCCTTTCCTTAACGGAATAGGACCAGGATTTCAATTCTTTCCCCGGTTCTTCTCCGGTAACTTTATGATATTTAATCTGATTGGCATACCATTTTTCAAAGCTGGCAATATTGATTCGTATCTTTCCGGCAATCTCTTTAGATTCAAAAACATTTTTATGCACCAGCCAGTATCGATCTGTCTTTTTTAATCCCAGCAGCTTTCCCATTTCCGGCACGGTCATCCAGGTTCTCTTTTGTGTCGGACGCCGTTTGTAAGGACTGTCTTCTGATATCTTTGAAATGATCTCTTCAACATCGTCCATTTCCGGAACTTCTTTTTGTTTCATAATTGCTGTTGCCATTTATTCTTCACTTCCTGTCTTTTTTAGTGTTAGTGTTTTTTCTTATATCATATCTCAAATCCAGATAAAAATTTAGGATGTCGATTGCAGACAAAATCTGCCTGATCAACACCCTGTTTTTTACTGTTCCAAGTTATCGAGCCAGTCATCGAAACTCTTCTTAGAGATGCGATACTTTCCGCCATCCAACTGGATCCACCGGAATTCCTTTTTCTTTAAAAGGTTATAAATAGTAGGTCTGCTGACTCCTAAGATTTCCTGTAACTCTTGAACTGTATAACATCTTTTCTCTGACATTTCTTTATCCTCTTTTCTTTGAAATATGAAAGAAAAATTATTCCTTCATATAACGAAACGCTCAGAGCATGTTTTACAGTGGTCAAAAGCAAATTTTTTTACTTTTTTTCTTACGAGTTTTCTTGCGAGTTTTTTTTAATACCACTCGTAAGAAACTCGTAACATTAGATTTCTGCATTTTTCCTGAAATTAAGTAAAGAAAAAGAGCATATGGAATTGAATCCATACACTCTATGATTACTGGAACTTTATTTCATTTTTAATTCAACAAACTTGAATTTATATATGTCTTTGCAAATATACCATATCTATTAGCTGTACACCGCCCTCATAAATTGTGTGGTCATAATTGTCAGTAAAAAAATTGGGAATCTTGTGAGAACGAACAAATCCACATTTTTCATAAAATGGTATTGTCAGTGGGCTGTCACCTGTTCCAACCTGCAAAATAGAATAT
>ERZ870052.719-NODE-719-length-12556-cov-5.639635_pt1 | contig 12556 bp, 9 predicted proteins | sample MGYA00520889_ERZ870052 | MGnify/ENA primary metagenome ERZ870052 (study PRJEB32232, sample SAMN07284988) | human gut metagenome | biome: human-associated habitat; material: feces | host: Homo sapiens | place: Tanzania | collected 2014-08-14 ...
GTGCTGGAGACCGCAGCCATCAATAACCGCCAGAAGAAGATGGGCTATAACGCAGCCAAGGAGCTGCTGATCCGGCTTGGACTGGATGACAAAATGGACTGAACCTCTCTATAAAAAAGGAGCCTGACCCTATGGAACAACTCATGCAGCTGCTGACCGCAGCAGGCATTGCTTATAAAGAAAACGAGCCGCTGGCAGCGCACTGCACCTTTAAGATCGGCGGCCCGGCGCGGCTGTTCGTGCAGCCGGTAGACCGGGCACAGCTTTGCCGTGCCGTTTCCCTGTGCAAGGCGCAGGGCGTCCGGTACTATCTGCTGGGCAACGGCAGCAACATCCTGTTTGCCGACGAGGGCTACAACGGTGCAGTGCTGGATATCTCCTCCATGCAGGACACTGTGGAGGTGCACGGCATACAGCTCACCGCCGGGGCGGGCGTGCGGCTCTCGGCACTGTGCAAAACGGCGCTGGAGCACGGCCTAGCCGGGCTGGAATTTGCCTACGGCATCCCCGGTACAGTGGGCGGCGCAGTCTATATGAACGCCGGTGCCTACGGCGGCGAGATGAAGGATGTGCTGACCACGGTGCAGTACCTTACCGCCGAGGGCGAAGTGAAAGAGACAGCAGCGGCAGAGCTTGATTTGCGCTACCGCCACAGCATTTTTGAAGAAAACGGCAGCTGCATCCTTTCGGCACAGTTTGCCCTGACCCCGGGCGAGCCGGAAGCCATCCGCGCGAAAATGGACGAGCTGATGGCAAAGCGGCTGGATAAACAGCCGTTGGATAAGCCCAGCGCAGGCAGCACCTTCAAGCGCCCGGTGGGCGCTTTTGCCGCTGCCCTCATCGACCAGTGCGGTCTGCGGGGGTACCGGCACGGTGGTGCCGCCGTCAGCGAGAAGCACTGCGGCTTTGTGGTGAACCTTGGCGGTGCGACTTGTGCGGATGTGCTGGCGCTGTGCGAGGAAGTGCGCGCCATTGTAAAGGAAAAGACCGGCTACGATCTGGAAAAAGAGATCCGCGTAGTGCGCTGAGCTGCGGGAATAAAAGGAGTGGAAAATACAGATGGAGCTGTTGATCGTCAGCGGACTTTCCGGCGCGGGAAAGTCTGTGGCTATGAATGCGCTGGAGGATATCGGTTTTTTCTGCATCGATAACGTCCCGGCGGGGCTGCTGCCCAGCATTACGGCGTTTTCCAAGGCGGGCGACAACCAGCTGGAGCGGGTGGCGCTTTCCATGGATGTGCGCGGCTGCCGCAGCAGGGAACAGGTCGAAACTGCCTTGCAGCAGCTGGATGACCAGAAAACACCCTATAAGATCCTGTTTCTGGATGCACCGGACGATGTGCTGATGCGCCGTTACAGCGAGACCCGCCGCCGCCACCCCATCAGCATTGCAGAGGGCATCTCCACCCGGGATGCCTTTTTGAAGGAGCGGCAGATCTTACAGCCCTTGAAAGAGCGTGCGGACTACACCATCAACACCGGTCTGCTCTCCACCTCCCAGAATAAAGAGCGCATCTGCGATCTGTTTATGAAAAACGGCGGGGCAAAAGATGCCATGCGGCTTACCATCATGTCCTTCGGGTTCAAGTTTGGTCTGCCGCCGGAGGCAGACCTTGTGCTGGATGTGCGCTGCCTGCCAAACCCCTTCTATGTGCCGGAACTGAAGCACAAGACCGGGCTGGATCAGGAGGTGGTGGATTTTGTCCTGAGCCACCCCGAAGCGCAGGAGCTGCTGCACCGGTACGAGAATTTTTTGCAGTACGCCCTGCCGCTCTATGTCAAGGAGGGCAAAAGTCAGCTGACCATTGCGGTGGGCTGCACGGGCGGTAAACACCGCTCCATCACATTTGCACGCAAGCTTGCGGAATACTGCAATTCTCTGGGCTACGAGCCCGGGGTGCAGCACCGGGATGCCGTGCGCTGAAAACAGAGGGAATACTATGAGTTTTGCATCCAGTGCGCGGGAGGAGATCGCGCAGCGCAGCCCCACCAAGGAGTGCTGTGTGCGTGCAGCTGCCTATGGCATTGCCTGCTTTGCCAAATACTTTGATGCCCGCGGCCTTGTGCTGCAAACCGAGCAGCCCCATACGGTGCAGCTGGCACGGCAGTTGTTTGCCCGCTGCGGCATCCGGGGCGAGATATTGGAAAAGCCCCGCGCCAGCGGTGTGCTGTACGAGTTCAATATCCGCGATGCAGAGCAGGTCGCCCGCCTGCACGAGCTGTTCGGCACCACCGGCAGGGAGACCAGTTTGCAGATCGACCCCGGGCTTATCCGCTGCCAGACCTGTGTCAGCGCCTATATTGCCATGGCTTTTTTGTGCAGCGGCACGGTCACCGACCCGCAAAAGGAATATAATCTGGAATTTCTCACCTCCCGGACGAACCTTGCCCGGGATTTTGAGGCGCTGCTGGCCGAGCACGAGTTTGCGCCCCACCGCACCCGCCGCAACGGCGTGAACCTGATCTACGTCAAGACCGGTGCCAACGTGGAGCGGCTGCTCCGCTTTATGGGTGCTGCAGATGCCGCGACCCAGATCAGCGTGCTCAAAGCCTTCAAGCAGGTACGCAACCAGACCAATCGGCAGACCAACTGCGATACCGCAAACCTTGGCAAAACGGCGCGGGCAAATGCCCAAACCCTGAAAGCCATCCGCTATTTGCAGGAGCAGCACGCACTGGAAACCTTGCCGGAAGTATTGCAGCAGGCAGCCGCCAAGCGTCTGCAATACCCGGATCTTTCGCTTACCGCGCTGTGCGGCTGCTTTGACCCGGCAGTGAGCAAATCCGGCTTATCACACCGGATGAAAAAACTGGAGGCATTGGCAGAAAATCTGCGCCAGCGCCAGCAGGAGGGACAGGAGGCAGTACAATGAGTGAACCTACCGCAAATACCCGTCCCTTTGCCCACCTGCATATCCATACGGAATACAGCCTTCTGGACGGTGCCTGTCGTATCGACCAGCTGATGGAGCGGGTGAAGGAGTGCGGACAGACCGCCATTGCCTGCACCGACCACGGCGTGATGTACGGCTGTGTGCAGTTTTATAAAGCAGCCAAAAAGGCGGGCATCAAGCCCATTATCGGCTGCGAGGTGTATGTTGCCACCCGTACCCGCTTTGATAAGGTAAATAAGATCGACGGCAACAACCACCTGATCTTACTGTGCAAAAACGAGACCGGTTATAAGAACCTGATCAAGATGGTCTCGGCCGGTTTTGTGGAGGGCTTTTACTCCAAGCCCCGCGTGGATAAGCAGCTTTTGGAGCAATACCACGAGGGGCTTATCTGTCTTTCGGCCTGTCTGGCGGGCGAGATCCCGCAGGCCATTCTGGCAGGGGACTACGAGCGCGCAAAGGCGACTGCGCTGTGGTACCGGGACCTGTTCGGTGCGGAGAATTACTACATCGAATTGCAGGATCACGGCCTGAAAGAGGATACCACCGTTCTGCCGCAACTTATCAAGCTTTCCCGGGAGACGGGCATTCCCATGGCAGCTACCAACGACGCCCATTATCTGCGCAAAGAGGACGCCAAGATGCAGAGCATCCTGCTGTGCATCCAGACCGGCAAGACCATTCAGGATGCCGACCGCATGGAGTTCCAGACCGATGAATTCTACGTCAAGACCACAGACGAGATGTACGAACTGTTCTCCATGGTACCGGAGGCCTGCGCCAATACGGCAAAGATCGCAGAGCAGTGCAATTTTGACTTTGAGTTCGGCCATACCAAGATCCCTTACTACAAAGCCCCGGACGGCATGGACAATCAGGCCTACTTTGAAAAGCTCTGCTGGGACGGCTTGGAACGCCGCTACGGCCCGGACGTGCCGCAGGCCAACATCGACCGCCTGAAATACGAGATCGGTGTGGTCAAGACCATGGGGTATACCAACTACTACCTCATCGTGTGGGACTACATCAACTTTGCAAAAAGTCAGGGCATCCCGGTGGGGCCGGGACGCGGCTCCGGCGCAGGCAGTATTGCTGCCTACTGCGTGGGCATCACGGATATCGACCCCATCCGCTATAACCTGATCTTCGAGCGCTTTTTGAATCCCGAGCGCGTCAGTATGCCGGATTTCGATGTAGACTTCTGCTACGAGCGCCGGCAGGAGGTCATCGACTATGTAAACCGCAAATACGGTGCGGACCATGTGGCGCAGATCGTCACCTTTGGCACCATGGCCGCCCGCAACGCCATCCGGGACGTGGGTCGTGTGATGGGCATCCCGTACCAGCAGGTGGATGTGGTGGCGAAGCTTGTGCCCATGGAACTGAAGATGACCCTCAAGCGGGCGTTGGAGGTTTCCAGCGAACTGAAAAAGCTCTACGATACCGACCCGCAGGTGACCGAGCTCATCGATACCGCCCTGAAGGTGGAGGGTATGCCCCGGCACGCCTCCACCCACGCGGCGGGCGTGGTCATCACGCCGGAGCCGACCGATTATTATCTGCCGCTTGCCACCAATGACGGCCTGCCGGTGACCCAGTTCAACATGACCGAGATCGAGGAACTGGGTCTTTTGAAGATGGACTTTCTGGGTCTGCGCACCCTGACCGTCATCCGGGACGCGGAGGTTGCGGTGCAAAAGCAGCACCCGGAGTTCTCCATCCGAGATCTGGACTATGACGACCCGGACACCTATAAAATGCTGGGTCAGGGCGATACCGAGGGCGTGTTCCAGCTGGAATCTTCCGGCATGAAGCAGGTGCTTGTGGGCTTGCAGCCCCAGAACCTTGAGGATGTCATCGCTCTGATCAGCCTGTACCGCCCGGGCCCCATGGACTCCATTCCCACCTATCTGCGCAACCGGCACGAGCCGGATAAGATCAGCTATAAGACCCCGCAGCTGGCGCACATTCTGGATGTGACCAACGGCTGCATTGTCTATCAGGAGCAGGTCATGCAGATCTTTCGGGAGCTGGCGGGCTTCTCCTTCGGGCAGGCAGATAACGTCCGCCGCGCCATGAGCAAAAAGAAGCACGCCGTCATGGAGGCAGAACGGGAGCACTTTGTGCATGGCTGCACTGAGCCCGGCCACGAATGCCCGGGCTGCGTTGCCAACGGCATCCCGGAGCAGGTGGCAAACCAGATCTACGATGAGATGTCCAGCTTTGCGTCCTACGCCTTCAACAAGAGCCATGCGGCCTGCTACGCCTATGTGGCTTTCCAGACCGCTTATCTCAAGTGCCATTACCCCAGCCAGTTCATGGCAGCATTGCTCACCAGTGTGCTGGACAACACGGATAAGGTCATTGAGTATTCCGGCGAGTGTGCCCGCCTTGGCATCAAGGTGCTGCCGCCGGATGTGAACATCTCCAACGGCGGCTTTACTGCTGATGATAACGGCCAGATCCGTTTTGGCCTGAACGCGGTGAAAAACGTAGGCCGCAACCTTATTGAGAATGCAGTTACTGAGCGCAGGGAAAAGCCCTACACCAGCCTTTACGATTTCTGCAAGCGGATGCATGGCAGCGAGCTGAACCGCCGCTCGGTGGAAAGTCTGATTAAGGCCGGTGCCTTTGACTGCTTCGGCTCAAACCGCCACAGCATGGTGGAGGCGGTAGAGGGCATCCTCAAGAGCATCGAGACGGACTCCCGCCGCAATCTGGAGGGGCAGCTGGATCTGTTCTCCGTCATGAGCGGAGAAGTGCAGGAAAGCCCGCAAGCGGACGTCTACGAAATTCGTCCTTTGGCAGAGTACACCCCAGCCGAGCTGCTGCAGCAGGAAAAAGAGGTCAGCGGTCTGTACCTGTCCGGCCACCCGCTGGACGCTTACCGGGAAAAATCTGCCCGCATCGGCTCCCATACCATCAAAGACCTCACCGGCGAGGATGCCCATGTGCAGGACGGTGAGAAGGTGCGCATTGTGTGTGCGGTGGTCAAAAACCGCATGATGACGACCAAATCCAACAGCATGATGGCCTTTACCAGCGTGGAGGATCTGACCGGCACCATGGAGGTGATCGTGTTCCCCAAGGTGCTGGACCGCTTCCGGGATGCCATTCAGGAAAACGCTGTTGTGGTCATCGACGGCCGACTCTCCGTGCGGGAGGATGAAGCCTCCAAGCTGCTGGCAGACAGCATTCTGCCCATTGACAGCTACGACCCGACCCGCTTGGATAAAGGCCGCCCGGACCCTGTCAAAACAGCTGCCCGGCGGGTGTTCATCCGTCTGCCGTCCCGCAGCTGCCCCCAGTACGATAAAGTGGTGAACCTGCTGGAGATCTTTGACGGCGATATCCCGGTGATCCTGTATCTGGAGGACACCAGGCAGAAGCTGGCTGCACCGCGCCGACTGTACACCTCCGGGCATCCGCTTTTCTTCAAAGAGCTGGAGCGGCTGGTGGGTGCAGAGAATGTTGCAACAAAATGACATATTTGTGCACGAATGGCACCGCATGAGGTGATTTTAATTTTTTTGAGCGGCATGAATTGCAAAAATAATACGATGTATCGATACCATTTTATGTTGTATGGAATTGTATAAAGTCTCAAAACCCTATTGAAATTTGTCTGGATGGTGTGCTATAATCATTAAAGGCGAACCAAAGCTGTTGCAAAGCAACCAGCCTGTTTCGGGAAGAAGAGATTACAGGCAAAAGGGTAAATGAAGAACTGAACTGTAAATTGGAGGGAATCTCTCGTATGGAAAAGCAAATCAAAACGATTGGCGTGCTTACAAGCGGTGGTGATGCTCCCGGCATGAACGCTGCTGTGCGCGCTGTGGTACGCACCGGCCTGCACAAGGGCTTCCGTATGATCGGCATTCAGCGCGGCTACAATGGTCTGCTGAATGGCGAGTGCTTTGAAATGAACCTGCGCAGCGTCTCCAACATCATTCAGGCTGGCGGCACGATCCTGTATACGGCCCGCTGCCTTGAGTTCAAGACCAAGGAAGGTCAGGACAAGGGCGCTGCAAAGTGCCGTGAGCTTGGCATCGATGCTCTGGTCGTCATCGGCGGCGACGGCTCTTACCGTGGTGCTCGTGAGCTTGCACACCGCGGCATCCCGATGATCGGTCTGCCCGGTACGATCGACAATGATATTGCCTGCACCGATTACACCATCGGTTATGACACCGCCATGAACACCGCACTGGAGATGATCGACAAGCTGCGTGATACTACGCAGAGCCACGACCGCTGCAGCGTCGTTGAGGTCATGGGCCGCAACGCGGGTTACATCGCTCTGAATGTTGCCATCGCTTCGGGCGCAATGGCGGTCCTGCTGCCGGAGAAGGAATTCGACATGCAGCACGACATCCTGGATAAGATCACCGAGACTCAGCGTACCGGCAAGCGTCACTTCATCGTCATCGTGGCAGAGGGCATCGGCCATTCGCAGGAGATCGCCAACGAGATCCAGGCCCGCACCGGCATCGATACCCGTGCGACGATTCTGGGCCATGTCCAGCGCGGCGGTTCTCCCACCTTGCGTGACCGCGTGAACGCTTCCGCGATGGGCTATCACGCTGTCTGCCTGTTGGAGCAGGGCAAGTACAACCGCATCGTCGGTATGAAGGGCGAGCATCTGGTGGACTACCCTGTGGACGAAGCCCTCGAGATGACCAAGAGCCTTGACCCGGTTCTGGTGGATGTGGCCAACACGATCAGTATCTGATAGTTTTCTTTTTAGCACTTATCTTGATTTGTTGTGGTAGAACTGAAAGATTTCAGCTCTACTTATCGGGTCGATATAGGATTCTTTAGAACCATTCTTCTGTTACGGAAGGATGGTTCTTTTTTTGTTGCAAAAAATCAGGCGGCCCGCAAGGGGCCGTTTGCATCTGTTTTGCTGACCTCTGCAATATCTTCTTGTAAGGCTGGTATCTAGAGAGAAAAAGTTATCGTGAAATCGTCAGGATGGAAGTTTTCCTTGTGAGAGCAATCGTAGAATTATTAGAACGGTGTCTGTTTTAGAACGGTAGGAATGACACACGCCAACGTTTCTTTTGATCATGAGTTTGTATTGGATGAAATTAAAATGTATCGATTTATCGTTCTAAAAAACAATGTTATAACGAATAGTAAACTTGTGCAGATTTGACATGCAACAAAAATTCATACATCAAAAATGCAGGAATTTTCAGGAATACAATTTGTATACGGCTTCTTTTTTCCAAAAGATCAAGTCGGTTTTTATCCAAAATGCATCCACGCGCTGATGATCCTTCAATCAAGAAGCAAGGCCGTTCTGAGTCAACCGAAAGCGTTAAATGTGCTCCGCTTCTTAGAGTCTATGCGGCTTGCATCCGGTTCTGTAAAGCAGCCGATAAACCGCTCGTTTCAAAGAAACAGATACCTTATAAATCGTTCAAGGTTTGATTTTCTATTTGCGATAGGATGTTGATAAAATTTTGTGCAACTTTCACAGTTTTCTAATTGCGGTTTTGGTGGTACAATAAGTGTGGAATTCTATTGATATTTTCGGGAGGACCTGTATGGCCGAAAAGAGTATCGAACTGGATAGCGTTGAGATCGCGGCGGCAGTTTTTGGAAACTGTGACCGCAATATCCGCTTGTTGGAGAAAGAATTTTCTGTCACGGCAGTCTGCCGCGGAACCGTGCTTCGCCTTTCGGGCGAACCTGCGAACGTAGCGGCCGCCGTGCGTGCGATCGAAGGAATGCTTCTTCTGATCGAGAACCACACGCCGCTGGAAGAACAGACGGTCCGCTACTGCCTGAGCCTTGCGCACGACGGTGAGGAGAAACGGGTCAAAGAGCTGACGGACGACTTTGTGACCGTAACGGTGAAGGGCCGTCCCATCCGTCCCAAGACGCTGGGCCAGAAAGAGTACCTGAACGCGATTCGGAAAAATGCCGTGACGTTCGGTGTGGGACCGGCGGGCACGGGCAAGACCTACCTTGCCGTCGCAATGGCGGTCAAAGCGTTTAAGGCAAAGGATGTTTCCCGCATCGTTCTGACTCGTCCGGCAGTTGAAGCGGGCGAAAAGCTCGGCTTCCTTCCGGGCGACCTTCAGCAGAAGGTGGACCCGTACCTGCGCCCGCTTTACGATGGCCTGTTCGATATGCTGGGCGCAGAGACCTACGAGCGCCTTGTGGAAAAGCAGATCATCGAAGTCGCACCGCTGGCGTACATGCGCGGACGGACGCTGGACGATTCGTTTATTATTCTGGACGAAGCGCAGAACACCACGCCGGAGCAGATGAAAATGTTCCTGACGCGTTTCGGCTTTGGCAGCAAGATGGTCATTACCGGTGATATTACGCAGATAGATTTACCGGGTGGCAAGAACAGCGGCCTGAAGGACGCATCACGTATTTTGGGCAATGTTCCGGGAATCGGCGTGATTAAGTTCAGCGAGCAGGACGTTGTGCGTCACGAAATCGTCGGCTCAATTATCAAGGCTTACGAACGCTTTGAAAAACAAAAAGAAAAATATAACGGAGAAAAACAGCATGATAATTAATTTGGAAAATGACCAGCAGAAGCTAGAGCTTTCCGCGCAGGTGCTGGAACGTCTGCAGGAGGGCTTGCAGGCAGTAGCACGCTTGAATGAGCTGCCGGAGGAGTCCGAGGTGGACGTAACTATTGTCGACGATGAGGAAATCCATGCGCTGAACCGTGAGTACCGCGGTATGGATAAGCCTACCGATGTGTTGAGCTTTGCGTTGGACGAGGACTGCGTTGATGAAGAGGAGCCGGAGCTGATTGGCGGACCGGAGGAGCATCTTTTCGGTGATATCATCATTTCGGCGGAAACCGCTCTGCGTCAGGCAGAGGAATACGGCCACGGCCTGGAGCGTGAAATGACGTATCTGGCAGTACACGGCATGTTCCATCTGCTGGGCTATGACCATATGACGGAGGAGGATAAGGCTGAAATGCGTGCGAAAGAGGAGGAAGCTCTGCGTGCGATTAATCTTTCCGAAGAATATTTTGACCATCCCACTGGTATTCATTGATGCTTAATGCTCAATAATTAATAATTAACCTGTAAAAATCATAGGAGGTGCTTTCCATGAAAGACGTAAAACTGAATGAATTATCCCCGGCTTGGCGCGAATTGTACGATGCAGCGGTTGCTGCCCGTAAGAATGCTTATATTCCTTATTCCAACTTTGCTGTAGGTGCGGCAGTACGCTGTGCCAACGGAAAAATCTACGGTGGCTGTAATGTGGAAAACGCTTCCTACGGACTTTGTGTCTGCGGCGAGCGTAACGCTATTTTCCACGCTGCCTGCGCCGGTGAGCGCGAGATGGTAGAGCTGTGCGTAGTTGCGGATACCTCCGGCCCCGTTTCTCCCTGCGGTGCCTGCAGACAGGTAATGCGCGAGTTTGGTATCCAGACCGTAATTTTGGCAAATATGAAGGGTGACTTTAAAATTACTACGGTAGAAGAACTGCTGCCGTATGGTTTTGAATTATAATAACAGGAGCTGATTAAGATAAAGAAGGTAAACAACGAAGAAGCTAAACATTATGCCGGCTTTGTGGCTATGGTGGGCCGTCCGAACGTAGGCAAATCCACTTTGACAAACAGTCTGATCGGCGAAAAAATCGCCATCATGTCCGACAGACCGCAGACTACCCGCAACAAGATTATGTGCATTATGAATACGGATAATGCGCAGATTATGTTTCTTGATACACCGGGCATCCACAAGCCGCAGCACAAGCTGGGCGAATACATGGTGCGCACTGCTGAAAGCACGCTGCAGGAGGTTGACGTTGTCCTCTTCGTAGTAGATGCAACCGAAAAACGTGGCGCAGGCGAAGATTATATCCTGAACCTGCTGCAGAAGGTAAAAACACCGGTAATCCTGGTGGTAAATAAGATTGACAAGCTGGCAGATAAGCAAAAGCTGTTCCAAATTATGGAAGGCTACAATAAGCTGTATAAATTTGCGGCGATTGTACCTGTTTCCGCTCTGAATGACAGCGAATTCCCCGGCCTGGTGCAGGAAATCACCAAGCATCTGCCGGAGGGACCGGCGTACTTCCCGGAGGATATGATTACCGACCAGCCGGAGCGCGTGATTGCCGCTGAAATGATTCGTGAAAAGGTATTGCGCCTGACGCGTGATGAAATTCCCCATTCCGTAGCGGTTGAGGTGGACGAATTCAAGGAGCGCGACGAAGAGAACGTATATATCAGAGCAACAATTTTTGTAGAGCGTGAATCACAAAAGGGCATTGTTATCGGCGCTAAGGGCAGCCTGCTGAAGAAAATCGGCCAGCAGGCGCGTGCTGATATCGAAAACCTGCTGTACTGCAAGGTCTTTTTGGATTTATGGGTTAAGGTTAAGGCTGACTGGCGTAACAAGGATAAAGCCTTGAAGCAGCTTGGCTACAAGGAGTGAGGACTTATCAACTTTTTTCGGAAACTGATTGATTTCTGGCACAGGCTGCCGCTTGCCTGGCATTATCTGCAAACCGGTACCTGGCACAAGGAGGGCAGCGCCAGCAGTGAGGACGAGCTGCGCCAGCTGGTGAGCGCCAGCGAGCGCCACGGCCAGATTGACCATGTCGAGAGCAGCATGATCGGCAATGTTTTTGACTTTGCCGACCGTGTGGCGCGCGAGGTCATGGTGCCGCGTCAGGATATGGTGTGCCTGTTTTTAGATGACACGCTGGCCGAAAATATGGCTGTTGTGCGCAGCAGTCATCATACACGCTATCCGCTCTGCATGGAGGATAAGGACCAGGTGGTGGGTACGCTGCATGTGCGCGACCTGCTGAAGCTTAAGCCGGGGCAGACTACCTTTGACCTGCGTCGTCTGATGCGTCCGATTGTTGTTATCCCGGAGGCTATGCCGGTGCCGAAGGCCTTGCGACTGATGCAGCAGCGTCATGTGCAGATGGTGCTGGTGGCAGATGAGTATGGTGGTACTGCAGGCCTGATTACGATGGAGGACCTGGTGGAGGAAATCGTCGGTGAGATTCAGGATGAGCATGAAGCGGCTGAACCGCCTGATGTACAGCCCTTGCCTGATGGTAACGTTGAATTTGACGGCATGGTGCTGCTGGATGATGTAGCAGAGCAGCTGTCCATTGCATTTGCTGACCCAGAGGAGGACACCATCGGCGGTTACGTCTTCGGTCTGCTGGGACGCAAGCCTGAGATTGGCGATACTGTGGAGATTTCCGGCTACAGCTTCAAGGTGCTGCGCACGGATGGCTTCCGTGTAGTGCGCGTGCTGGCTGCGAAGCTGCCGCAGGCGCCGGAGCAGAAGGAAGAGCAGCACGATGAATGATTCGCAAAGAGTGCTTTTGGCAGATGATGCGCTTGTTTTACATGTAAAAAACTGGCAGACCGCAGATAAGTATGCGGTCTGCTTTACTAAGGAGCATGGCAAGGTGCGCTTTATCGCCTATGGTGCCCGTTATGAAAAAAATGTACATGGCAGATTGCTGCAGCCCTTTGCCAATCTGCATATTGAGGTGCAGCAGGGGCAGAAGGTAGACAAGCTGCGCAGCTGCGAGCTTTTGCAGCTGCCGAAGTCAATGGATATGCAGCAGATGGCTTATGCGGCGGTGGCGTCGGAGCTGACTGCCGTGCTGACGGAGGACAGGGTGCCGCAGCCGGAG
>ERZ870052.722-NODE-722-length-12536-cov-22.406694_pt1 | contig 12536 bp, 8 predicted proteins | sample MGYA00520889_ERZ870052 | MGnify/ENA primary metagenome ERZ870052 (study PRJEB32232, sample SAMN07284988) | human gut metagenome | biome: human-associated habitat; material: feces | host: Homo sapiens | place: Tanzania | collected 2014-08-14 ...
AGTCGTACGACTACAACTTTATAGTTGTACAACTATAGGGTATTCGATTAATTAGAAGCAGAAAATAGGGAATTCGAGATGCCCAAAACTCCCTATTTTCGTTGCTAGATTCCAAGTTTGCCAGTATGCAAAAATTGGTTATAAGTATTGACAGAAATAGCCTAGATTACTGAGTTGGCTTCCTTCTGTTCCAAATGAAATAGGCTTCGATGACGAATGAAGCCTGTTTCGATAGCACATGAAGCTTATTTCATTTTTACCTCCAATTATTTAGAATTCGGCATCAAGCAAGACGCTGATCTTATAAGGAATATCATCCAATTTCTTAAACTGGTTGCTTCCTGCAATCTGCTGTTCCTTGCGAAGATAAATCTCCTGACCATTCAGCTCCGTGAGTTGGCGTTTGAACACGAATTTATGCTTCTGCTCTCTCTGCTCGCTCTCTTTGCTCTCGCTGTTGAAGCTAAGCACGATGGAGTCGGAGAGGAGATTGCCATCCTTGTCGTAGAAACCGAAACGCATATCTACACCCTTCACCTTGTCGGTAACAGGCTCGCTCTGGTAGAAACTGATAGTCTGGTTATTGGTGGTGATACGACTCTTCCTGTTGAGAATATCTACCGAAACCTCGCTGATTCCTTGTTTCTTCTTGATGTTGACGTGCAAAACAGGAATTACAATTTCCTGAGGCATACTGCCACCATGTACGAATCTGCTTCCCGCACCCTGTTTGCGGATTCGGTTCAACCCTTTGGCAGTCTGTATTTCCGTGTCGCCTTTTAATCCCACTTCTTTGCCCTGCCACGTCTTTACGGCATTGCCTTTCTCCAGCTTTTTTCCTATTACAAAACGGCGGTTGTCTTGAATGATGCTATCACCCATCACCTTGAAATCTGTAAAGTCGGTCTCGTCTAGAGTCTCATTCTGATAGATGTAGCCATGGTCTGACGTAATGAGAATATTGCTTCCGTTGCCGTTCCTGATGATGTCGATGATTCTTTTGATATGTTCAAATTCATCTTGAGTCGCCTCGAAAACTCTGCTTTCAGTAGCCTTGTCATCACCCGTTTTATCTATGATGTTACTATAGATATAAATGAGGTCGTAATCCTTGAATGCCGTCTTGGTATTCGTGATTTTGAGGAAATCATCGGCAATGATCGCCATACTCTTAGCTACGGTTTTCTGCAAAACCTTTTCTCTGTTATTTGTTCCCTTAGTACTGATGCCGTCTGCAAACACTTCATCAGCTTCCTTTTCGTAAGAAAGTTCCTTGTGTGGCAAGAGGGCTGCCATTCCCAGTTGGGTGTAGGAAGGTAGGGTAGAGCGCATGGCTGGTTTCATCTCTGTTTCCATTCTTGGCATTCGGGCAATCTTTTCGCTCAGTTCCACCATCGTCTCGTATCTCAAGGCATCGCTGATGATGACGAAAACCTTCTTCTTGTTGGCGATGAAGGGATAGACGTATGCCATATAGAATTTCTCCTGACTGATGATGTCTTTCATTTCCCATTGTTCCATACCATCTACTTGTGGTTGCCATTTCTGGGCAAGTTTCAAGAGATAGTGGTTGGTGTATGCCAGCTGCACCTTTTCGGTGATGGATGCCAATAGTTGTTGGCATTCAGCCTGATTGGCTTCGTGGATGAAGTGTCCTTCATCTATAGGCATTGCCTTCCAGCGTCAGCACGCTGATGCCGGGCATGCTGATGCTGGTGGCAAAATCTTTCTCTTGTCCCCCTTCGTCGTACCAGAACACATAGTTTCTCCACTATGGTGCTGAGTATCTGTTTTATCTTTTCTCTTGTTGAATCGGTCATAACTATTTTAAAGCATTCATTTTGTTGCAAACAGCCAAGACATGGATAATATGTTCGAATTGTAAATATTCCATAAAATTTAATCAATTAATTTGTGAGAATCAAGAAAAAACACTATCTTTGCAGTGTTGACTCCCGGTAGCCTCTGATTCGTCAAGCTATCGGGTCTTGTTTTTTTATGCCCACAAAAATAGTGCTTTTTTCTCCTGGCCATTCAGCTCCGTGAGCTGGCGTTTGAACACGAATTTATGCTTCTGCTCTCTCTGCTCGCTCTCTTTGTTATATCTTGTTAAAGATTAACCTTAAACTGCATATTTATAAAAAGAAATCATTATATTTGCATTTAAAGCAATAAAATGAAGCAATGAGTAAATTCAACGAAGCAACAAGAGTTCAGATGCCAGCAATGGTTCACCTTACTCGATTAGGCTATTCTTATTTCGGAAAGATTAGCGAAGATATGGCAGGGACAGTCTATGACTCTGACACGAATATATTGACTGAAATTTTCAGAGAACAATTTTATAAGTTGAACCCATCAGCAAAGAAAGATGGGTTCAAGAGCATTTTGCGCTCCATTCGCCAAGAACTAAAGAATGATGACCTCGGTAAGTCTTTTTACAAAAGATTACAGGCTGTATCTCCCATCAAATTGATAGACTTTGAAAATCCTCAGAACAATACTTTTCATTTTACCGCTGAATTCACTTGTAAAAATGGGCAAGATGAATTCCGCCCAGACATTACTTTGTTTGTCAATGGCTTGCCTCTTTGCTTCGTAGAGGTAAAAAAGCCAAACAATCATGGAGGAATTGTAGCTGAAAGCAAGCGAATGAATCAAGAGCGTTTCCCAAACAAAAAGTTTCGTAGTTTCATCAACATCACACAGTTGATGATATTTTCTAATAATATGGAGTACGATACGATGGGGGGAATAGTTCCTATCCAAGGAGCTTTCTATTGCACTGCTGCAAGGGGAAATGCGCCCTTCAATTGCTTCCGTGAGGAGAATCCTTCCAATCTCCCGGTAGCACCTTATAATGCGAATTATCCATATAAGGAAATCAACCAAAAAGAAGAAAGGCAAATCTTGGCAGACTTCAACTGTCAAGTTATTCATCATACACCGGAGTATCAAACCAATCTTGGTGTCAATACTCCTACGAACCGTATGCTTACCTCCATGTGCAGCCCTGAGCGATTGCTCTTTATCATCAGGTATGGCATAGCATACGTTAAAATGGAGAAAGAAGTAGATGGTAAAATAGAAAGTACCGATCAAAAGCACATCATGCGCTACCAGCAGATGTTTGCCGCACTCGCTATCCGCCAACAGCTCTCAGAAGGAGCTACTTCTGGCGTAGTATGGCATACGCAAGGTAGTGGTAAAACGGCTTTGTCCTTTTATCTCACCTATGTTCTATCCGACTATTATGCCAAGAAGAATATGGTAGCAAAATTCTATTTCATAGTAGATAGAATAGATTTGCTGGAACAAGCCACCCAAGAGTTTGAGGCTCGTGGACTCGTTGTTTCAACAGCCAATACTCGTGCGGAATTGATGGCTCAGTTCCGCAACAACCATGCACAAGAAGGAACCAGTGGACAGCAAGAGATAACTGTTGTGAACATCCAGCGCTTTGCCGAAGACAAGCAAAAGGTCGAACTTCCGGCTTACGCAACAAACCTACAGCGTGTTTTCATTATGGACGAGGCACATCGTGGTTACAAACCTGGCGGTTGTTTTCTAGCCAATCTTTTTGATGCAGATCCAAATTCCATCAAGATAGCCTTGACTGGAACTCCTCTGCTAAAGAAAGATTGTGCTTCGAGTGTGGTTTTCCAACGCTACTTCCATACTTATTATTATGACCGTTCTATTGCTGACGGATATACCTTGAAGATAATCCGTGAGGATATAGAAACCTCATATAAAGAACGTCTGTCTGAGGTTTACGACAAACTGGAAACCCTTGTACAAAAGAAGGATATCAAGCGTGCACAAATCATAGAACACGATAGTTATGTAGGTGAATTAGCCCGTTACATATCGGATGACTTAACAAGATTCCGTAAGATACAGGGAGATGATACGCTTGGTGGCATGGTCATCTGCGAGACAAGTGAACAAGCTAGAAAGCTGTATGAGGCTTTCCAAAACTTCTCTGATGGTGGTCTTGCCAACACGCTTGACTCAGGATATGCCAAACCTATTCAAATCAAGATGGATGGACAAGGGTGGATGGTTGCCAATGCCATACCTATGCCATATTATAGGACGCATCCACTGAAAGTTGGACTCATCTTGCACGATAGTGATGACAAGGATACTCACAAGCAAATTATCAAGGATTTTAAGAAGAATATGAGCATCGACTTGCTTATCGTCTTCAACATGCTCTTGACTGGTTTCGATGCACCACGCTTAAAGCGACTATATTTTGGCCGAAAGCTCCGAGATCATAACCTTTTACAGGCTCTCACACGTGTAAATAGACCATATAAGAACAATCGTTATGGCTATGTCATCGACTTTGCTAACATCAAGCAAAACTTTGAAGAGACCAATGAGGCTTATCTCAGAGAGTTGAATCGCTTCAACAATCCAGAAGAAGTAGAAGGCAATCACATCACCGATACATTTACACAGGTTATAGAAGACCCTGAAGAACTGATTCGGCAGATGAAAGATGTACGCCAAACGTTGTTTGATTACACGACAAACAATGTTGAAGACTTCTCATCTGAGATTTCTTCCATAGAAGATAAGCAGGTGCTGCTCGACTTGAAAAAAGCATTGATTTCTGCCAAGGATTGTGCCAATATAGTACGTACATTTGGTGATGATAGCTTAAAGGATGCTTTCAGCAAGGTTGAACTGACCAAACTCCCAGATATGTTAAAGGAAGTGCAACACCACATTGACATCATCAACCAAAAGGAAGCCTTTTCCATTTCTGATGAGACCAAGCAACTCGTCAATGAAGCTATGCAAGACATCCGTTTCAACTTCTCTAAAATAGGAGAGGAAGAAATGAAAATGATAGCAGGTGGACAGGAGTTACAAGAAAAATGGGCTTTAGTGATTCACAAATTCACAGAAAATACAGACCCGGACGATCCTGAATATATCACTCTGCGTGATGCCTTCCTACAAAGGTTCAAGGAGCATGGCTTTGTCGTTGACAGTATCGCTAAGTTTAACCAAGAAAGTAAAGAGCTGGATGAAATCATTGAGCGATTGGTAAAATTGCAGGAAAGCAACAACCGCCTACTGAAGAAATACAATGGTGACACCAAGTTTGCCAATGTCCACAAACGAATTCACGAAGAAAACCAACGAAGATTGAAAGAGCACAAGCCATTCATCTTTAGTTATTATGATAATGATATCGTGGCGATACTTTCTGACATAAAATCAGAAATCGATCAAAAGGTTTACGACCGTGCAGACATTCTTAAGAAAGACGACTATTTCGAAATGACCGTGATGACTGAGATAGCTCAGTCGCTCTATCACTATCCAAACATAGAGCCACAGATGGAAGATTTTACTTTCATCCAGTCAAGGATAGCTCGTCAGTACATCAATCAATATAACAGAACATATCCAAGTAATTAAATATAAAAATATGACAATAAGAGAAAAAACCGTAGCCCTCATTGATGCCCTGAAAGCAACTTGCAAGACATACGGTATGGGCAATGACGGCAATGAGTATAAAATTATCACACAGGTATTCCTATATAAGTTCTTGAATGACAAGTTTGGCTATGCCATCAAACACTCAGAAAACCGCTATGCTGAGAAAATTTGCACAGCAGAGAAATGGGAAACCGCTTACAGTGAGTTGAGTGACATGGAGCGCATGATGTTGCTGGCTTCCTTGTCTCCAGATCTACCACGCTTGAAACCAGAGCATCTGATTGCAAACCTCTGGAACCAGCAGGCAAAGGGTGATTTTGACTTCATCTTCGACAATACAATGAGCGATATTGCGGAGCAGAATCTTGCCATCTTCTCTACACAAACCACCCAAAACACCAAGATACCTCTCTTTGAGCCATTAACCCAATATGTAACAGATGTGGCTCAGAGAGCACCATTTGCACGTGCCATGGTGGATAAGCTTGTCAATTTCTCTTTTGAAGAAGCATTTTCAGAGCATTACGACTTCTTCGCCAATATCTTTGAATATCTCATCAAAGACTACAACACGGCTGGAGGCGGAAAATATGCAGAATATTACACTCCTCATGCCATCGCTACCATTATGGCCAGATTATTAGTGGGCGATCATGCCGACCTCCATAATATAGAATGCTACGACCCATCAGCAGGTACAGGTACTTTGCTGATGGCATTGTCACATCAAATAGGAGAAGACCGCTGTACTATTTTTGCCCAAGATATTTCACAACGAAGCAACAAAATGCTCAAACTCAACCTGTTGCTCAATGGCTTGGTATCTTCACTTGATCATGCGATTCAAGGTGACACACTCGTTGCACCTTACCATAAAAGCGATGACGGACAAAGTCTTCGCCAGTTCGACTTTGTGGTAAGCAATCCACCATTCAAGATGGATTTCAGCGATACAAGAGAGAAGATAGCAGCCTTTCCTGCTCGTTTCTGGGCGGGAGTACCAAAAGTGCCAGCGAAGAAAAAAGACAGCATGGCAATCTATACCTGCTTCATCCAGCATGTTATCAATTCTTTGAAGAAAAACTCAGGCAAGGGAGCCATTGTTATTCCAACAGGATTCATCACAGCCAAGAGTGGCATTGAGAACAAAATCCTGAAGCATATCGTTGACAACAAGATAATTTATGGCTGCGTATCCATGCCAAGTAATGTCTTTGCCAACACAGGAACCAATGTTTCTGTACTCTTCTTCGATGACTCAAAGAAAAGTGATAAGGTGGTATTGATTGATGCCAGCAAACTTGGTGAGGAATACAAAGATAGCAATGGATTGAAAAAGGTTCGTCTTCGTGATGAGGAGATAGACCAGATAGTCAGTACTTTTCAAAATAAGGAAGCTGTGGATGACTTCTCTGTTAATGTGACCTACGATGAAATCAAAGAGAAGGGATATAGCCTCTCTGCCGGACAGTATTTTGATATCAAGATAGACTATGTGGATATAACAGAAGATGAGTTCAACAAGCGAATGAATGATTATCAGACTACGCTTGCACAACAATTCGCTGAAAGTCATCGTTTGGAAGATGAGATAATGAAGCAGTTGGGAAGTCTTAGCTTTAATAGTAACGTAGGAAAGGAGTAGCAAAATGAATAAACCGATAAGTATATTAGATAAAGATTACTTGCAATGGGTCAATGAACTCTGTATGCGTTATCGTCAAAGCCAGATTAAGGCTGCGGTAAAGGTAAATACAGAAATGCTTAAATTCTATTGGAATTTGGGTAGGGACATAGTTACTCTAAAAGCAGAAGATCGTTGGGGGAGTAAGTTCTTTCATAACCTTAGTCGGGATTTGAAAGAAGCGAATCCTTCTACTACGTGTTTTTCGCCGAAGAACCTTCTTTATATGAAGAACTTCTATTGTATGTACCAACCTTACTTTGAAATTGGTCAGCAAGTTGCTGACCAATTAGGGGAGAATGTATTTTTGCCTCAACTTGGGGCAAAAAATGGTAGTTATGAAATTGGTCAGCAACTTGCTGATCAATTAGAAAATGATATATTCTTAACTCCTTGGGGGCATCATATGCTATTGATAGACAAGTTTTTTAAAGAACCACAGAAGGCATTATTCTATGTTCACCAAACTGTAAAAAATGGTTGGAGTAGAAATGTCCTTCATAACTTCATAGATTCTTCTCTATATGAGCGACAGGGCAAAGCCTTGAGTAATTTCAAGAGCACATTGCCTAATGTAGATAGTGATTTGGCACAAGAAATTACCAAAGACCCATACAACTTTGCATTTACAGGCATTACCAAGCCATATAATGAGCGTATTCTCAAAGATGCGTTACTAAACAATATCACTAAGTTCCTAACAGAGCTGGGTACAGGGTTTGCATACGTAGGCAAGGAATACCGTTTACAGATAGGAGAGAAAGAAAATTTCATCGACTTGCTCTTTTACAATTTGAACTTGTCTTGCTATATAGTTTTGGAAGTCAAAATAGGAAGCTTCACCTTTGCAGATGTTGGTCAACTTGGCGGCTATGTTGTAGCTTGCAACCATCTTCTACGCAAGGAGGGAAGAGACAACCCAACAATCGGAATACTTATCTGCAAGGAGAAAGACCGCATCCAAGCACAGTATGCCTTGGAATCAAGCAGTCAGCCTATCGCAATCTCTGAGTATGACCTCGAAAGATTCTATCCCGAGAAATTGGAAGGCACTATGCCGACCATCGAAGAATGGGAAGCAAAATTGGGAGGAAATGTTGACAAAGAGTGAAAAAGGTCAAGTCTGACTTGACCAAATATAAAGATAAACAATTTGGCAAGTTCACTTGCCAAATTACAAACTAACATAAAAGCATGAAGCAGAAGATATATAAACGAAAAAGAATTATTCCTGTAGGATGGAAAGAGATAAAACTTGGGGATGTGTTTCGCACATCTTCAGGTGCAACACCTTTATCTACAGAAAAAAGTTATTATGAAGGTGGTGTTATCCCTTGGATAAATAGTGGAGAGTTAGCTTCTCCATATATTTACAAAACATCAAACTATATTACACAAAAAGGGTTTGAAAATTCAAGCACAGAATTGTATCCTAAAGATACGGTACTTGTAGCCATGTATGGTGCCACCGCAGGAAAAGCCTCTTTATTGAAAATGGAGGCTTGTACCAATCAAGCTATTTGTGCAATACTCCCTAACGAAGACTATTGCCCAGAATTTATCAAATACAATATAGATACATTATATGAGCATTTGGTTGGGCTTAGTTCTGGTTCTGCAAGAGATAACCTTTCCCAAGCTGGTTTAAAAGAACTAAAGTTGGTATTGCCTAAAACAAAGAAAGAACAAGAAAAGTTAGTTTCTGTTCTTTCTTTATTAGACCGTAAGATAGAACTCAATCGTCAGATAAATGATAATTTACTGTTGCTTGACCATTCATCAGGAGAGGTAGAAGCTCGTCGCGCTGCTTAATAAGTTCTGCATTTTGTACCGAAATCTGTTTCATGTGTTCAAATAAAGGACTTATCATTTTATCAAATTTCTTCAATATCTCGCTTTGTGGTTTTACCAACTTTATTGAATAAAGTGTTGAAGATGTCATACTTGGAACTCCAGTTCCAGAATCCCAACGTGTAAAGTCAATATCCTTAATTGTATAATAAATATACTTTGCGCAATTACTTAGCTTCATTTCTGAATAGAACATTGTATCAACAGTCCAAAAGGCTTCGTTTACATACATGATATTATTCAATGAGCCCTTACGAGGCATCAATACTGATTCTCCATCATATAGATATTCAGACACTTTACGCATTTCACCACCGCTACCATAAACCGGATATATACCATCCGCCAAATGTTTATGGTCACGACCATTTCTTATGGTCAGTAAGTTCTCCAAAAAGCAAAAATCCCACCCTTGCGGTATCTCACGCTTCAGCTTCTCATTCCACACCATAACCCCACCGCTCGATTTATACGGCTTGCCCTCCTCATTCGGAAAGTCAAACTGCACAAACCAATAGTCATAGAGTTGCTTTGCCATCGCCTCTAAATTATCATTTATCTGACGATTAAGAGCAATTTTATAATCAAGATTCTGAAGAACAGAAGCAACTCGCTTTTGTTCTTCAATTTCTGGTAATATGACCTTTATATTATAATAGCTATCGAAAGTCATGCTTGGAACTCCTGTTCCCGTATCTAAACCGCTCAAATCCAAAAGGTGTAAGTAACGATATAGGTAATATGGACAAGCAAGCTTTTCGTTGACTTCTGTATAATATAATGTGTCAACAGTCCAAAAAGGCACATCACAATATTGAATATTATTTAGTGAACCTTTACGTGGTAACAATATGCTTGGCTTGTCATATAAGTACTCGTTAACATAGCGCATAATCCCCCCGCTTCCAAATACAGGATAATTCCCATTTGGAAGTTCTTTATGATCTTTTCCGTTTTTTATCTCTAAAAGTTGAGATAATTTATATTCTTTCATATCTGCTCACTTTTTGCTTACAAAGGTAGCAAAAGTTAAGCAAACTAGATAATCTTTAAACTTTAATTAAGGAATTTACGATGTGCCATTTTTACATTTGCCTGATTTACCATGGCATAATGCAAGGTTGTATCGATTTTCACATGCCCCAACATCTTTTGTACCTGCTCTATTGGCATACCCTTGTCAATAGCCATAGTTGCCAAAGTTCTGCGGAACTTATGAGGATGTACCTTATGCAGATTTACTTTCTTACCCAATTGGCGCAAGCGAACCTCAACGCCACTAATTGTTAATCGAGTATGAGGTTTATTGAGACTGACGAACAGAGCCGGGTTAGAATCTGAGCGTTGATCCAGATACTTTTTGAGGTGTATTTTTGTACGTGCATTGAAGTACACCTCTCGCTCTTTATTACCTTTTCCAAACACAACGCACTGACGTTCTTGAAAGTCAATGTCTTCACGGTTGATTTTTACCAACTCACCCACACGCATACCTGTACTGAGTAGCAAATCTATCATCGCCATATCACGAAGTTCTTGGCAACTGTCACGCAACACTTCTATATTCTCATCCGTCAGCACCTCTTTCACCAAAGCATCAGTACGCACTTTATGTATTCTGCGTACCGGACTTTTAGTGATATAGTCCTCATCTTCCAACCAAGAAAAGAAACTTGAAAAGATGCGTCGCAAATTGTCTATGGTTACCTTGCTCAACTTTCGTTGTTCCTGCATATCAGCCAAATAGCAGCGAATATCATTGGTAGTAATATTGCAGACATTCTTCTTGACAGCAGCAATCATCTTCTCTATAGAAGACTTATAGTAGTGGAGAGTTTTTTCAGAACATCCTTCAACTTTTTTCGAAGAGATAAAAGCTCCAAGGAAATCTGAATTTTCTTTATCACGCTGTTCTTCGTCTGTAGCTTTAACCACAATTTCGTATTCAGCCAATGCTTTTTGGGTCACTTCGCTTAACAAATCCAGCTGTTCAACTGACAGAACCACTCTCATTCCATCTAAAACGTTTTGTATTATTATTTCTTTCATATCCAAAATTAATGTTTGTCTCCTTATAATATAACATAATTTTAGTAATAAGCAAAACTGATAAATGATAATTTAGAGGAGCAATTACGCCTTATAACATCACGTTATATATTTGGTAGTCCATATCTTAAAAAGAAACGAATTGGAGAAATTGCCACAATAAAAGCTGGTGGTGATTGCCCAATTACATTTTCTAAAACAAGAACACAAGAGTGTAATATTCCAATATTTTCAAACGGCACAGAAGACAGAGGGCTTTATGGCTTCACAAATAAAGCCAATATAGAAGGGCATAGCATAACAGTTGCTGCCAGAGGAACTATTGGATATTGTGAAAGAAGACTGATGCCATTTGTGCCTATCATTCGACTTTTAGCAATTACTCCAAAAGAAGACGGAGCTTACATCTATCTACATCAAGTAATTAGAGGTATGAAATTCAAGAAAAATGGTTCTGTTCAGCAACAACTTACTGTACCAGAAATTTCTTTTATTGAAATACCTTACCCACATTCAAGTGTTTTGCTTGAATATAATAATGTTGCAAATCCTATTGTAGAAATGATAGAACGCAATATCAATGAAAATGAGATTTTGACTAAGCAGCGAGACGAACTCTTGCCCCTCTTAATGAACGGTCAAGCATCGGTAAATTATCATTTATCTGTGATGAACGCAGCAGTCTAGGCTTTCTTCTTATCGGAGGCTACACCCTTTTTATGTATTACTTTATACTTTTTGTATTTCTGTTTAAAAATGCTTTCACACTCATATTAACAGTCTGTATCATAGCTAGTTGAGTGTGAAAGGAGAATTATGAAGGGAGAATGTGAGTGATGCGTGAAGAGGGAATAACGGTTATGCGGAGTGAGGGGAGGCGATAGATGCTGATAGGCGGAAAGATGCTATCTTTTATCGGTTGGTTCGAATAGTCCTTATAGCTGACTAGAGTCATCCATATAGCTGACTCTGGTCATCTATATGGATGACCTGGGTCAGCCAATGATTTGCAGTATCAATTACCCTCGTAGATAGTATCAGCTTCCCTTGTAGGAACTATGAACTTCCCTTTTTGGAACTATCAGCTTCTCTTTCTGGAGCTATCAGCATCTCTTCCTGGAGCTATCGGCTTCAGCTATTGGAACTATCAGTTTCTGGTGTTTATACTATCATACTTTTCCCCTAAAAATGCCTTCACACTAAACTTGCTGATAGCCAGATGATTTCGAGATGTGTGAAAGCAGAAATAAAGTTTGTTGAATATTATAAAAACAAAATAAGCAGCTGAAAAAATCAGCTGCTTATTTGCTTATAGGGTGGAGCTGGAGGGAATCGAACCCTCGTCCGCACAAGGAAACCATACGCTTTCTACATGCTTATTCCAGCCTTCAATTTTCGAGGTATGACAAGACCTGGACCACCAATCATACCCTTATCCTCTAAAATTTCATCCATGCAACGAGGCGTACATGAACTATTTCCGATT
>ERZ870052.723-NODE-723-length-12519-cov-8.143707_pt1 | contig 12519 bp, 8 predicted proteins | sample MGYA00520889_ERZ870052 | MGnify/ENA primary metagenome ERZ870052 (study PRJEB32232, sample SAMN07284988) | human gut metagenome | biome: human-associated habitat; material: feces | host: Homo sapiens | place: Tanzania | collected 2014-08-14 ...
ATGGGAGCCAGGCAGTTGGTGGTGCAGGAAGCAGCGGAGATGACCTGATCCTCAGCGGTCAGGGTCTTCTCGTTGACAGAGTAGACGATGGTCTTCAGGTCGTTGCCTGCGGGAGCAGAGATAACGACCTTCTTTGCGCCAGCCTGGATGTGAGCCATGCTCTTCTCCTTGCTGGTGTAGAAGCCGGTGCACTCCAGAACGACGTCAACGTTCAGCTCGCCCCAAGGAGCATCCTTAGCATCCTTAACAGCGTAGATCTTGATCTCCTTGCCGTCAACAATGATGGAATCCTCGGTGGACTCGACAGTGTGCTTGCCCTCGCCGATCTTGCCGCAGAAAGAGCCCTGAGCAGTATCGTACTTCAGCAGGTGAGCCAGCATCTTGGGGCTGGTCAGGTCGTTGATTGCGACGACCTCGTAACCCTCAGCATCAAACATCTGACGGAAAGCCAGACGGCCAATACGACCGAAACCATTGATAGCAACTCTAACAGCCATTGTAATAGTACCTCCTAATTATTTTACCCATAATCGGATAAATCACGGTATCTTTATTGTAGACCAAAACCGGCAAACTTTCAAGTGTCTGCTAAAAAATTAACAACACAATTTCATCTTTTTTGGCTTTTGTACGATTTTATGCACCCTGCCACAAAGCTTTTGTTCAATTGCACCAAGGATTTCAAGCCGTTTTTGTCAGTTATTTCCAGCTTTTTCCTTTCCGGCACAGGCAAGCCCCATGCCGCCGATGCAGCACAGCGCAAGGCCGGAAAGCAGCTCCGGCAGCACTGCCGCAGCGCCGCCGCCAAAGCCTGCTACCAACAGCAGAAGCACCCGGGGCAGCTCCCAGCACAGGCACAGGCAGAAGGCTGTAAGCGCCGCTGCATGCAGGGTGCGGCCATTTTCCGGCCGGGGCAGGTACAACGCGCGTGCCAGCGCCGCCAGAAACAGCAGCGCCGCCAGCTCCTGCCAGACTGCTGCCGTAGGCTGTACCCTGTGCCAGCTGGAACTGTTTTCCATAAAGCGCATCAGTACGTTCCAGTAGAACAGTGCACTGCCCGCTATGGCCAGCGGCAGACTGCCGGCGGGCGTTTTCCAGCCGTCCCGGCGCAGCCAGCTGCGCCCGAGGTTGCTCAGCCATACGGCACAGACCACCTCCAGCAGAATGCGCACAAAGGTGCTTACCGTACCGGCGGCGAACACGAACTGCGCCGCACCGGCAGCCAGCATACACACTGCTCCGGCAAAGGCCAGCACGCCTGCCGCCGGGCAGCGGCTGCACAGCGACTTTTCAGGCAGCGGGCGGCTGCGCCCGGCCAGCACTGTGGCCAGCACCACAGCGCCCAAGGCGATATACCGCCACCACACCGAGCCTGCGATGCACAGGCCGGTGGCGGCATCCGTAGCAAAGGCAAGGTCTGCGCCGCGGCCAAGGCCAAGCAGCACGCAGAGCAGGACAACAACGAACTCTAACGGTTTCATTAACGCTCCTCGATGGGCTTATATTTCTGACGCACGCCCAGATACTTGTAAGCCGGGCGGATGATGCGGTTGGCAAAGATCACCTCTTCCACCCGGTGTGCGCACCAGCCCGGCACACGGGCGATGGCGAACAGCGGGGTGTACAGATCCTCCGAGATGCCCAGCATATTGTAGATCAGACCGCTGAACAGGTCCACGTTGGCGCACACCGGCTTGGAGCTGCCCTTTTCCTCGGCAAAGATGCCGGGTGCCAGCCGCTCGATGCTGCACAGCATATTGTACTCTTCTTCAAAGCCCTTTTCGTAGGCCAGATGCTTTGCGCGCTGCTTCAGGATGACCTCACGGGGGTCGCTGATGGTGTACACCGCATGACCCATGCCGTAGATCAGGCCGGAGCCATCGCCCGCCTGCTTGCGCAGGATGCGGCGCAGATACTCGCGCACCTCGTCGTCATCCTCCGGGTTCTCGACGTGCTTGAGGATATCCTGCAGCTGGCGGTTGACCATCAGGTTCGCGCCGCCGTGCTTGGGGCCCTTCAAGGCACCGATGGCCGCAGAGATGGCCGAATAGGTGTCCGTACCGGAGGAGGACAGCACGCGGGTGGTAAAGGTGGAGCAGTTGCCGCCGCCGTGGTCTGCGTGGACCAGCAGGCACATATCCAGCAGCTTTGCCTCCTCGTGGGTGAACTTCTGATCCGGGCGGTAGGTGCTGAGGATGTGCTCTGCCGTGCTCTGGCCGGGCTTGGGCAGGTGGAAGAACATACTCTGTTTATCGTAGTAGCGGCGCTTCATCTGGTAAGCGTTCACCATCATGGTAGGCATACTGGCGATCAGGTTGATACTCTGGTTCAGGATGTTCTCAAGGCTCAGATCCTCGGCGCGGTCGTCGTAGGAGTACAGGCCCAGCACACAGCGCTGCAGCTTGTTCATGATGTTGGGCGAGGGGGCGTTCATGGTGTCCATGAAGCCGTCCGGCAAAGCGCGGGACTCTGCCAGGATCTCGCAGAAATCGTCCAGCTGCTCCCGGGTGGGCAGGCTGCCGAACAGAAGCAGCCAGATCACTTCCTCAAACACGAAGCGGTCGTTGCGGTAAGCCTCGTCCACGATCTCGTTGATGTTGACGCCCCGGTAGATCAGCTTGCCGGGGGTGGGGATCACATGACCCTCCTGATCCTTTTTGTAGCCCACAACGTCACAGACGTTGGTCAGGCCGGCCAGCACGCCGGTGCCATCCGGGTTGCGCAGGCCGCGCTTGACCCCCAGCCGTTCACTGGTCTCCGGGTCGATGTAGTTGTTTGCGATGTACTCCTCGCACAGGGTACGCATGGTCGTCGGGTCCAGCGTTGCCACTTCTGCGTGTGCAAAGTTCATAGGAGTTCTCCTTTCCGTCTCTTACTTTTTATACTTTCCGTTCCCGTCCATCCTACACTCTGATGGACATACTTTTATAATATCGCTTTTGTGAAGTAAATTCAAGCGCTAAGTGCACACTTCTCACCGCAAACTGCAAAAATACAGAGTCTCCCCTGCGCATTTCCCGCCGGTTTGCACGCCGCCGGGCGTATGATGTTCCCAAAACCTGCGTTCCGGGAGGAGGTCTAGTATGAAACGTTCCTTTTTGCTGCTTTGCGCCGTTCTGCTGGTGCTGAGCTGTGCGCTGCCGTGTGCTGCCTACCGTTTTGCCTGCATGGCTTTTGCGCAGAGTGTGGCTCCGTCCGCAGCAGAAGCCGCCTCTGCCGCTTCGGAAGAAAGCAGCGGGCAAGAAGCCTCCTTCCCTGCCGATGCAGCCTCCACCGTCTGCTTTACGGATCAGAGCACCGGGCAGACGGTAGAGCTTCCGCTGCGTGAGTACCTGATTGGGGCCGTTGCTGCCGAGATGCCGGTCAGCTGGCCGGACGAAGCGCTGAAGGCGCAGGCGGTGGCGGCGCACAGCTATGCCCTGTACCGCCGGGACCACAGCACCGGGGAAAACGGCGCATGGTTCACCGCAGACCCTGCCCGGCGGCAGGGCTGCCTGACCGATGCAGTGCTGCACAGCTACTGGGGCACCGCATACGCGGCCAACTACGCCCGGCTTTCTGCGCTGGTGGATGCCGTACAGACGCAGGTGCTGTATTATGGGGACGCCCCCGCCGGGACAAGCTATTTTGCCATGTCCAATGGCCGCACCGAAGCCAGCGAGAAGGTGTGGGGCACTGCCCTGCCCTATCTTGTACCGGTGGACAGCAGCACCGACACCGCCGCCGACAACTACGAATACACCCTGAACCTCTCTGCCGCCCAATTGCAGCAGCTGCTGGCCGAGCAGCTGGGCATCGCCGCTGACCTTTCTCAGCAGGCGCAGTGGTTCGGCACGCCGGTGCTCACCCCCTCCGGCTATGTGGACAGCCTGCCGGTATGCGGGCAGACGGTGCAGGGCACTGCCCTGCGCAAGGCGCTGGGGCTGCGCAGCACCTGCTTTACGGTGGTCTGCCAGAGCGGCACCTTCTCCTTTACCACAAGGGGCTACGGACACGGCGTAGGCATGAGCCAGTGGGGCGCAAAAGCGCTGGCAGAGCAGGGCGCAGACTACCGCGCCATTCTGGCCCACTACTACCCCGGCACAGAGCTGCGGGGATAACACAAATGGAGCTGCTGCACAATGCAATGTGCAGCAGCTCCAAATTTATATCCTTATATCAGCCGAACAGCTTTGCGAACCAGCTTACGGTGGTCTCGGCGGCGGTCTCTACTGTGGTCTCCATCTGCTTGACCGTCTGCTGCAGCTTGGAGCCGTCGGTGTCCTTGAGCGACCAGTAGGTCTGGGTGCTGCTTGCACTGCCGGACACCGTGAAGTCCGAGGCAAAGCACAGGCTCTCGCCCGCAGAGTCGGTCACAAGCACCATATAGGTGTATCTGCCCTCCGGCAGTTCCCCGAAGCGGATCTGACTGTCCAGCGTGTTCAACGAAAAGGCGGCGGCGTTCACCTGCGCCTCGGCGCTCTGCACAGTCTGGTCAGCTGCATCCAGAACAGCCACCTGCACGCTGGTCAGGGTGGTGCCGCTGGCGCTGTTGGCCGTACCGGTCAGTGCCATGCCGCTGCCGGTGCGGATGTTCACCGGGTAGCGCACACCCTCCAGCCGCAAGCCATCTGCCTGCACCGCCACGCTGTTGTGATCCTTGGTGACATACCAGTAGCAGGAGGATCTTGCAATGGACACGCTGGAGCTGGTAATGGGAATGCGGCCGTAGCCGATATTCCCCGCCGGGTCGGAGCAATAGAAAATACCGTTGGTGTAGTCGGTCAGCAACACCGCATGGGGCTGGGTGCGGTCATAGAGGACGATGCCCTCCGGGTGCTGCTCCAGCAGGGAGATCAGCACTGCCGTCTTGCTTTGCAGACCGGAGGGCAAAGTGGCGTAGCCCACCTGCATCTCTTTATATGTAAAGCTGTGTGCAAGGCCGTTGGACCACGCGGTGGAGCGCACACTGTTCTCGGTCACATCCGTCCAGTCGCTCAGCCCGTCAAAGTAGGCACGGCGGCGCAGCATCATGGCTGCGGAGGCCAGCGTGCAGGTGCCGCCCCGGCTCTGCTTGAAGTAGAAGCCTGCGTCCACGTTCAGGTCCACTGCCAATGCAGCGGGCAGACAGGTAAGCAGGAAAGCAAAGCTCAGTGCCAGGGTCAGCAATCGTTTTTTCAGGGCGTGCGGTGCGGTGGTATTCACGGTTCGGTATTTCCTTTCTTGTTTCTTTGCGGATCTCATAGGGATCTACCACTACAAAGTATACCAGCCTGTAATCTTTTTGTAAACAATCCTTCATCTATTTTCTCAATATCAACACGTTTAGGGGATATTCATTGGTTGCTTTTCACAATTTTTTCTGAAATATTCCACGCATTTGACAAAGTTTCGTCCTACCCACCGCACAAATGTGAAAATATCTTTCTTTTTCGCCTGGTACGCAGGGCGAAAAATGCCCGGTACGTCTGTGCATTCGTCCCGAAATTTCACAAAGCAATTCCCTCTCCAAGTCATGCAGCAGCCAGTCCGTTGTTGTCTACCGCAGTCGGGACAATAAATGGCTCCAATTTTCCAAAATTCATATACTAGTATACAAGTTTAGAATGGTCGCTTGCCCTATTTTACCTTTGTTTACCGGCATTTTGCCCAATAAAAGCTTAAAAAGTTTATATCAAACGCCAAAGTTGTTTTGTTTTGCTAAATATTTCTTGTAAAAATGTGAAATCCATGTTAACTTGAATACAACATTGTGCGCGCTGGCACAGACAAGCTCGTGTCCTGCGGCGCATAGGAAAAAAGGAGAATATTCATGAGAAAAGCAAAGCAAAGCATCCGGCGCACGGTAGCCGGACTGCTGGCAGGTGCGCTGCTGCTGGGCATGACACCGCTTGCCGCATTTGCAGAGGACAGCACCTCTGCAAACGGCTGGCAGTTCAAGGCCTTCGGCACCTCCGCAGCAGCAGAGGTCAACACCCTTGCAGAGGGTGCGGACATCCACAGCAAGGTCACCCTGAACGCCTGCACCGTCAAGGAGGACGGCACCATCAACAAGAAGGGCGGCAAGTTTGTTGCCGACTCCCCTGCTGACGGCCTTTCCTTCTACTACACCACCATCGACCCCACCAAGGAAAACTTCTACCTGCAAGCCGATGTGACCATCGACTATGTCAACCCCGCCCCGGACGGACAGGAGGGCTTTGCGCTGATGCTGCGCGATAGTCTGAGCGGCTCCGGCAGCTACTTTTCCAACCAGATCTCGGTCACCGGTACCAAGCTCCCGCTGGACGGCGTAGAGATCAAGGACGCCGTGGGTGTGCGCAGCTACACCGGCATCATCTCCAACGAGACCGCCGCCTCTAACGATGTTAAGGCCACCCGCGCTGCCTTCAGCAGCCAGACCATCAAGCAGGGTGATACCTATCGCGTCAGTCTGGCCAAGACCAGCAACAGCTATGTTGCCACCCAGTACGCCATCAACGCGGACGGCACCACCGGCGCGGTGATCGGCTCTTCTACCCTGTACATCCCGGCAAAGGACAGCACCGTCACCAGTGTTTCCAAGTACACTGAGCTGGACGACCCCATGACCGTGCAGGAGGCCAACAAAGCGTATCTGGGCTTTGCAGCTGCCCGCGGCATGAACGTGACCTTCTCCAACATCACCTACACCACCAGTGCATGGAATGCTTCGGAGTGGACCTTGCAGCCCACCAGCTACATCGACCCGGTGTACCAGATCACCAGCCCTTCCACCTGCACCGGCAGCAGCTACGCACTGGCTTTCAAGGCCAATGCAGACGGTACCGCCAAGGTGTACGCCAACGGCAAACTTGTGGACAAGGACCTGACCGTTAAGGCCGGTGAGACCCTGGCCCGGAGCTACACCGTGACCCGCGACACCACCTTTAAGGTGGTGTTCACCCCGGACAAGAACTACGTCATCAGCGCCTTTGAGAAGCTGAGCAGCTACAAGGCCGCCACCATTGAAAAGAAGGTCTCGCTGCGGGCTCTGGGCGCAAACGGTATCATCGTGGTCACCCCGGACGGCAGCGCTGCCCATAACGGCACCAGCGCTGCGGACGCCGTAGACCTGCAGACCGCGCTGAACTACGCCGCCGCAGGCCAGACCATTCAGCTGGCAGGCGGCACCTACGCCCTGACCGGTGAGCTGAAGGTAGAGCGCGGCCGTGACGGCACCGCCGAGGCTCCCATCACCCTGACTACCGCAGACGGCAGCTACGCCACGCTGGACTTTGGCGGCGTGGGCACCGGCTTCAGCGTCTGGGGCAACTACTGGAACATCAGCAAGCTGAACGTCACCAACACCAAGGACGGTTCCAAGGGTATGCAGCTGGCCGGCAGCCATTGTGTGCTGGAGCAGATGAACTTCTACAACAACGGCAACACCGGCCTGCAGGTCTCCGGCCTGTCTACGGACAACAAGGCCCTGTGGCCCAGCTACAACACCATCAAGAACTGCACCGCCATGAACAACGCCGACCGCGCCATGGAAGATGCCGACGGCTTTGCCGCCAAGCTGACCACCGGCGAGGGCAATGTGTTTGACGGCTGCATCGCCGCCTACAACGCCGACGATGGCTGGGACCTGTTCGCTAAGGCTGCCACCGGCTCTATCGGCGCTGTCACCATCCAGAACTGCGTTGCCTACAAAAACGGCTACCTGATGCTGGCCGCAGAGCCGGTCAAGAAGCAGCCTCTGCAATTCCCCACCGTTACCTGTGACGCAAACGGCAACCTGAGCTTTGGCAATGTTGCCGCCACTGTCGAGGCTGGCAACGGCAACGGCTTCAAGATGGGCGGCACCAACCTGCCCGGCAACCACAAACTGCTCAACTCCATCTCCTACGACAACGCCGCCAAGGGTATCGACTCCAACTCCTGCCCGGACGTGAAGGTGTACAACTCCACCTCCTACAACAACGAGGGCTACAACGTTGCACTGTACACCGGCAACAAGTCTGCCGTGACCGACTACGCCGCCGACGGCGTCATTTCCTTCCGCAAGGGCACGGACGGCAAGGAGCAGCTGGCACTCCAGAGCCAGAGCAGCACTGCTGTTTACGGCCCGGACAACTTCTATTGGGACGCCGAGACCCAGACCAGCCACAATAAATCTACCAACACTGTCACTGTGAAGGAGAGCTGGTTCCAGAGTCTGGATACCTCCGTTGCCCCCACCCGCAACGCAGACGGCAGCATTGATATGCACGGTCTGCTGCTGCTCACTGCCGAGGGTCTGGCTGCCACCGATGCCGGTGCGCGCGGCGCTGTCTGGGGTCAGGCAGAGGCTGCCAAGGCCACCTTCTGGGTAGTGGGCGACTCCACCGTTTCCTCCTTCAACGACAGCTACTACCTCCCCCGCGAGGGCTACGGCGAGGAGCTTGAGAACTACTTCAACGCCAATGTCTACAATCTGGCCGTTTCCGGCGCATCCAGCAAGGACTTTACCGGCATGGCCAACTACACCACCCTGCTGAAGGGCTCTGACACCGTGCCCGCACTGGGCGATGCTGCCGGGGACAAGTTCCTGCTCATCGGCTTTGGCCACAACGACGAAAAGACCGAGCCCGCCCGCTACACCAACCCCAACGGCGACTACAAGACTGAGGGTTCCTTTGCCAACAGCCTTTACGTCAACTACATCCAGCCCGCACTGGAGCGCGGTGTCATCCCCGTGGTGTGCACCCCCATTGCCCGCCTGACCGAGGCAAACAACAAGGCCAGCTATGACGGTGCTCCCGGTCACAAGACCACCACCGTCACCATCGGCGATGCCGTCTATGAGGGCGGCGACTACGCACAGGCCATCCGCGATATGTGCAGCGAGCTGCACCTCATCTGCGTGGACCTGACCAGCGCCACCATCGACGAAAACATTTCCATGGGCAAAAAGGCCCAGTACACCCACAGCTTTACCGGTGCCAAGGCCGACAAGCGCGGCAAGCTCTCCCCCACCGGCCTTGACCTGACCCACACCAACAGCTATGGCGCAAAGCTGAACGCATGGCTCATTGCCCAGCTTACCGCCGATACCCCGCTGGGTGCTTACAACCGGAACAAGGCAAAGCCCACCTACAAGCAGTTCTACGGCGATGCCGCAAACCCGGACTATGTGCCCTCCAGCTACGCCGCACCTACCCAGACCAGCAAGCTGTGGCCTGCCTTTACCGATGCCAACGGCACGGTGTGGAACGGCTCTGTCTTCGGCAATGTGGGCGGTGACGACAAGATCTCCGGCGGCGATTTCACCGCCGTTGTCGATGGTCAGAACATCACGCTGGGCGTTGCCAACAACCGCGGCAAGATCGCATCCACGGTGGACGGCCTGATGATGTACTACGTCCAGCTGCCCGCCGGCACCAATTTCACTCTGACCGCCAAGGCCACCGTGAACAAGCTTGCCAAAAACAATCAGGTCTCCTTCGGCCTGATGGCGCGCGATGAGATGTACGTTGACACCAGCATCTCCGACCCCATGGGCGATTATGTAGCCGTAGGCACCCGGAATCAGGGCGCTGTCAACTGCTTCGGCCGCAAGAGCGGTGCGCTGTACGACGGCCCCGCCGCAACCGTGAAGTACGGTGCAGGCGATACCGTGGAGCTGAAGCTCGTGGGTACCGCTGACGGCTTCACCCTGACCTACGGCGATAACGAGACCGCTTCTGCCGGTTTCGACTACGCCCTGACCGCTGTGGATTCTGATTACATCTATGTCGGCTTCTACGTTGCCCGCAGCGCAGACGTTACCTTCAGCGATGTGCAGCTGACCACCAGCGGCGTCTCCTCCGGTTCCCCGCTCAAGGCTGCATGGAACCGTATCGTCAGCATCTTCCCCTTCTGAGTAAGGCGAAAGCTGCCACATAACCGCTAAAACAGAAACCCGGAACCTTTTCAGAGCCGCAAGAGCTCAAAAAGGTTCCGGGTTTTTTGCGTTCTTTTTCCAGTGAGCCATTGCCCACCGACTATCCTGCTTTTTGCTCAGCCCAGTGCCTGCTGGATCTTTGCAAAGTCCTCCAGCGTCAGGGCTTCCGGGCGGATGCGGGCATCGAAGCCTGCGGCCTCGATGGCGGCAATAACCTTCTCTTTGGGCAGGTTCAGCCCGCCTGCAATGGCATTGGCAGCGGTCTTGCGGCGCTGACCAAAGGCGGCGCGCACCAGCGCAAAGTAGCCTGCCTCGTCCTCCACCTGCACGGCAGGGGTGGGACGGATGTCCATGCGCACCACAGCGCTTGTCACCTTGGGGGCGGGGTAAAAACTGCCCGGTGCGGCAGTGAACATCAGCTTGGAGGTGGCGTAGTAGTTCACCGCACAGCTGATGGCGCTGGAAGCGCGGGTGCCGGGCACAGCAGCCAGACGGTCGGCGGCTTCCTTCTGCACCATAACGGTCAGGCTCTCGATGGGCAGACGGTCGCCCAGCAGCTTCATCACGATGGGGCTGGTGATGTAGTAGGGCAGGTTTGCGCACACTGCCACCGGCATCCCCGGGAACTCTTCGGCGATGAGGGCTTTCAGGTCCACCTTCAGCACGTCCTGCAGCACCAGCTTGAAGTTGTCCACCCCGGCCATGGTCTCGGCCAGCAGGGGCGGCAGACGCTCGTCCACCTCGATGGACACCACCTTGGCGGCGCGCTTGGCCAGTTCCTTGGTCAGCACGCCGATGCCGGGGCCGATCTCGATGACGCCGTAGCGCTTGTCTACCCCGCTGGCATCCACGATCTTGGTGGGGATGCCCGGGTTGATGATAAAGTTCTGCCCAAAGCCCTTGGAAAGTGCAAAATCGTATTTTTCGCACAGGGCACGGATCACAGAAAGGTCGGTCAGTTCCGGCATAGGGTCAATTCCTTTCTCAGAAAAAGGCTGTTGCAGAACGCAGCAGCCTTTTTGGTGTTTATGGTTCAGATCTGCGGGGTTCACTCCGCTGCGCTTGCAGCCGTTTCCGGCTCCGATGCGGCAGTCTCGTCTTCGGCGGTCTCCCCTTCCGCAGTCTCTGCGGAGATGGTATCATCCTCTGCTGCCGCAGAGGAAGCGGTGCTGTCCGCTGCTGCGGCAGAGCTTGCGCCCGCCAGCGTAGTAGTGCCGCTCAGCTGCTGGGCAGCGCTGACAGCGCGCTGCACCTGCGGGTCGGTCTGGGGGGTGTAGTCGTAGAAGTTCGTCGCTTCCTCTGCGCTCAGGGCGCGCTCCACGTCCACGGTCAGGCCGGTGCCGTCAAAGCAGCTGCCGTCGCCGCAGACCAGCTTTGCCACCGTGATGACCACGGCGCTGCCGTCCGACAGGCGCTGCGGGCTGCTCTGGATGGTGCCCTTGCCCATGGTAGTGGTACCCACCAGACGGGCACCGTTCATGGTGCGCAGGGTGGCTGCGAACAGCTCGGCTGCGCTGGCGGTGTTGCTGTTGACCAGACAGACCATCGGCAGACTGATGGAGCTTTCAGCATCGCTGCTGCCGATGACGGTGCGGTTGCCGTTTTTATCCTCGGCATAGGCCACGGTGCCCTCCGGGGCGATCAGGTCGATGCAGTTGATGGCATCTTCCAGAATGCCGCCGCCGTTGTCCCGCAGATCAAACACCAGACTGGCCGCACCGTTTGCGGTCAGGGTGCGCAGGGCATAGTCCAGCTCACTGGGGGTAGTTCCATCGAACTGACGGATGCGGATATAGCCCACATTGTCCAGCAGCTGGTAGTCCACGGTGGTGCTGGTGTAGCCGGAATGGGTCAGCTCAGCCGTTTTGCTGGCGGCGGAGCTATCCAGCCATGTCACGGTAACGGTAGTGCCGGCCTCGCCCTGCAAGGCTTTGTACACAGCATCTGCACCGGACATGCTCTTGACGTCGGTATCGCCCACGGTGGTAATGTAGTCTCCCACGGCGATGCCCGCCTCCTGCGCGGGGGAGCCGTCGTAGACACGGGTCACCTTGGCGTAGCCGGTCTGGTCGATGCCAAGCTCCACGCCGATGCCAAGGATCTTGCCGCTCTGGATGTTCATCAGCTCGGTGTAGGCGTTGGCGGTGTAGTAGCGGGCGTACTTGTCGCCCGTACCCAGCAGATATCCGGCGGTCAGGCGGTCGTACAGGGTGGTTTCGTCGATGGTGTAGTAATCGTTGCTGCGGACGTAGCGATCCACCTCAGCGATCTTGTTGTACATACTTTCCTTTTCTTTTACGCTGTTGACCGTGCTGTCGAACAGACGCATGGCGATGAGCATCGTGATGGAAAAGGTCACGGTCATGGCAAGGATCACGATAGTGACCGCCATGCCTAAAGAAATTTTACGGTTCATGGTTCTTTCCTCCCGGTCAGAGCAGCAGCATCATAAGGATGCTGCCCAGCAGCGAGAGTACAAACACCCCTGCCAGAACCAGACAGCCGATGCGCAGCACGCGCTTGCGTTTTTGTTCGTTCATAGATCAACCAGACTCCTTGCCTTGCTTGTTGGGGTGTATCTGAAAACAAAGAAAATGACGAATATTTCGCAAGCACAAGCGGGATTTAAGGCAAAGAGCCGCAGGAATCCTTTG
>ERZ870052.734-NODE-734-length-12409-cov-9.278544_pt1 | contig 12409 bp, 10 predicted proteins | sample MGYA00520889_ERZ870052 | MGnify/ENA primary metagenome ERZ870052 (study PRJEB32232, sample SAMN07284988) | human gut metagenome | biome: human-associated habitat; material: feces | host: Homo sapiens | place: Tanzania | collected 2014-08-14 ...
TCTGAATGTGACTGGAGTTCAGACGTGTGCTCTTCCGATCTAGCGCACCCCCGGCGGCGCGGCGGCTGGCAGCGGTGGGCATCGGCTTTGCCGGCGGCTGGGCGGTGCTGTATGGGGCGCTGATGCCCTTTGGGCTGGGGCTGACCCTTGGGCTGGCAGAGGACTGCTTTGCCCCCTGCGCGGCAGGGGCGGCGCTGGGGCTGCTGCTCCACGGGCTGGGGGCGCTTTCACTGCGCAGCCTGTGTCAGCTGTGTGCGCTGGGCGCTGCCGTGGCGGCACGCTGGCTGCTGCCGCAAAGGTTTGTGCCCGCCGCGCTGGCGGGCTGCGGCACCCTGACCGGCATGGCGCTGTGCTTTGCGCTGGGCAGCAGCGGCGGGGCAGACCTTTTGCTGTACAGCGCGGCGGACGCGCTGCTGGCGGCGGGCATCGGCTTCGGGCTGCGCAAATTTGCCCCGGAGCGCCCGGGCATGGGCACGCTGCTGGTGGGCGCAGCCGTGGCGGCGGCGCTGGGCAGTGTGCGGTGGGGGTGGTTCTCGCCCGGAGTGCTGGCGTGTGCCGCCGCAGAGCTGGCGCTGTGCTGCCGGGCGCAGAAGCTTGCCGCCCTGAGCGGCAGCGCGGTACTGGGCGCAGCCCTTTGCGCCGCAGACCCTGCCCTTGCCCCGGCGGCAGCGGGGCTTGGCTGTGCCACGGCAGCGGCGGCGGTGCTGGCACCCGGACGGCGGGTGGAGACCCTTGCCGCCTACGCGGGCGGGTGTGTGTCCGGGGTGCTCTGCGTGCAGCCGCCCGGAAACGCCTTCGGGCTGCTGTTCAGCGCCTGCGGCGGCATGGCGGCGGTCTGCCTGCTGCCCGGCGGCTGGCTTGCCCCGGTGGCAGACACCCCGCAGAGCGGAGAAACCGCCCCCGCGCCCGCCCGCAGTGCGGCGGCGTCCACCCGGCTGGAAGCCGTGGCGCAGAGCCTTGCCTCACTGGCGGAGACGGTGAACGCGGTCTACGAGGGCTTGCCCCGGCGGCGGGAGGGCTTCCGCTGGGTCATAGACAATGTACATGATACCCTTTGTTTTAACTGCGGGCGGCGGGAGACCTGCTGGAAGCAGGAATACACCGCCACCATGGCGGGCATGGAAGCGCTGCGCCCGCTGCTGGAACAGAATGGCAGCGTGGAAGCGGCGCAATTGCCCGGGCAATTGTCCCGCTGCATCCACCCGGCGGCGCTGTGCGCGGCGGCGGGGCGCAGCTTTGCGCTGTACCGCAGCCGCAAGGAAGCGCGCATCCATTCCGAAGCCATGCGCACCGCCCTGACCGAGCAGTACAGCGCCGTAGCCGAGGCGCTTGGGGTGCTCAGCGAGCAGCTGGGACGCCCCGGCGACCCGGAGCCCTATAAATCCGGCCGGGTGGCGGAGTTCTTTACCGGACTGGGTGCCCCGCCGCAGGAGTGCGCCGTCACGCTGGACGACCTTGGGCGCACCCACGCCGCCGTCACGCTGCCGCGCACCCGGTTCACTCCGCAGGAGCTGGCAGCGCTGGCGGGGGAGGTGGGGCATATCTGCCGCCGCACGCTGGAAGTGCCGCAGGTGCTTTCCTGCAAGGGCATGACCACCCTGCTGTTCAGCGAAAGACCGGCGCTGCGGGCGGTGTTCGGGGCGGCAAGTGCTGCCGCCCGGGGCGAAGTTTCCGGCGATGCGGTGCAGCAGTTTTGCAGCCCTACGGCGGCGCAGATGATCTTATGCGATGGCATGGGCACCGGACGCCCGGCGGCGGTGGACGGCAATCTGGCAGCAGAGCTGACTGCCCGGCTGCTCAAGGCGGGCTTTACCGCCGAACTGGCGGCGCGGCTGGTGAACGTGGCGCTGGCGCTGAAAAGCGAGGACGAGAGCGGCGCAACGCTGGACCTTATCAGCGTGGACCTATACACCGGCACGGCGCGGCTGTTCAAGGCCGGGGCTGCCCCGGGGTTTCTGGTGCACGGCGGGCGGGTGCGGGCTGTGGGCGAGGCCACCCTGCCCATGGGGGTGCTGGGCGGGGTGAATGGGCAGAGCCGGGTGGTGCACCTGACCGCCGGGGACTATGCGGTGCTGGTATCGGACGGTTTGCTGGTGGACGGCGCGGGCTGGGTAGCAAAACAGGTGGAGCTTTCGGCGGCGGCAGGGGACGCACCGGAAAAGCTTGCCGAGACGCTGGTACAGACCGCCCGCATCCGCGCGCAAAAGACCGGCCGCCCGGACGATATCACTGCCGCGGTGCTCCGGCTGGAAAAAAGCGGGTGACGGCGGCAGAGTTTCCGTTGCAATTTGCGGGAAGGAGGGGTATACTGGAGGCATATTTTTCAGCCCGGCAGTGCCGGGCGCAGGAGGCGGCTTATGCTTACCATCAATGTTGCACCCGACGGCAGCGGACAGTTTACCACCATTTCCGAGGCGGTGCTGGCGGTGCCCTACGACTGCCCTGCGGTCATCCGCATCGCGCCGGGTATTTACCGGGAAAAGCTGGTTTGTGAGAAAAAGGATATCACCCTTGCGGGCGCGGGCATGGATGCCACCCGGCTGGTATGGAACGACGGCGGCAAGCTGCCGCACCCGGACGGGCGTCCCATCCACACCTTCCGCAGCTATACCGCCTTTTTCAGCGGCGAGAAGCTGCGGGTGGAGGATATGACCATCGAGAACGATGCAGGCCCCGGCGCAAAGGCCGGGCAGGCCATCGCAGCCTATGTGGACAGCGCCCGGGCGGCATTCAGCCGCGTGCGGCTGCTGGGCAATCAGGATACCCTGTTCTGCGCCCCTCTGCCGGAGAAAGAGCGGGAGAAGGACGGCTTTCTGGGCCCGCGCGGGCTGGCACCCCGCCGGGCAAGCGCACAGTATTACCACGCCTGCGAGATCGCCGGGGACATTGATTTTATCTTTGGCGGGGCAGACGCCCTGTTTGAGCACTGCACCCTGCGCACGGTGGACAACGGCCTTGCGCACAGCTGGGTCACCGCACCCTCCGGTGCGGCGGATGGGCTGGGCTTTGTGTTCTGGGACTGCGATTTTGTCTCGGACTGCCCGGCGGGCAGCATATATCTGGGCAGACCGTGGCGGCCTACCGGCAAAACGGCGGTGCTGGACTGCCGCCTTGGGGCGCACATTGCGCCGGAGGGTTTTGCCGGCTGGAACGACCGCACCGACACGGCGCTGGCCGGCTTTGCCGAGGCAGGCAGCACCGGCGCGGGTGCAGGGGAGCGCCCCGGGTGGGTGCAGGCGCTTTCGGCTGCTGAAGCCGCTGCGCTGCTGCGCACTGCCCGGCAGAAGTGCCGTATGGAGACTACGGAAAGGATAACGGAATGAAAAAATTACCCAATGCAGTAAAATGGCTCATCATTCTGGTGGTGCTGGGCGCCATGGGTGCGATGATGTGGGCGGTGAACGACCGCGCCTCCCGGGTGGAGATGCCCGCCCCGGACAACACCTTTGGCATTTACCATACCGCAGATTCCAATTCATAGACACAGAACAAAACAGGCTGTCCCAAAACAGCCGGAGGTGGGGAAACTCCGGCACAAAGGGACAGCCTGTTTTTATTGTAAGTTAAAACTCCAGAATGGAAAACGGTTCAGCCGGTTCAGAGAGCGAAGGTATCTGCACCGTAATAGATGTTACTGTAATCATGTGGGCCACCGGCAGCCCATTCTTCACTGTATTCTGTTTCCATAAAGCGCCGGACATCTGCGGGGAGAGAAAGATCCCGCGCATCAAAGAAATCCCGGGGGAAGCCGATGATTTCGCTGTCAAAACCCCACCAGCTGCTCTCGGTCTGGGTGGTTCCGTCATTTTTATGATAAGTCACGATATAAGGCGCGTCATACCCATCGGGAATTGCAAAATAAACCCTATCGATGGCGCGAAGCACCTTGGAAATAGGCTGTGCGTAAGAAGCGTTGCAGCTGATATCCTGTGATACGGAAGAATAGGTTATCGTGCCCGCTTCAACACTCTCGCCGGAAGGAAGATCTTTCCAGATCGTTTTTTCTCTGTTGGGGGTCTGCATCTGGACGTGTGCGGCACGGTTGCCTGCGTCTACTGTTACCTGCACCCGGCCGTTCCATGCCGTAAAGTTTGCGGGACTGCCGGACTTGTACCAGCGCTCGATCTCGTCAAGCTCCGCGCGTTTGGCCTGTACAGTTTGCAGACCCTCTACGCCATCGCTCCAGTTGATACCGGCATCAAACCACATCCGATTGGCTTTTTCTTCTGCGTCCAAGGCACTGCGCATAGAAGAAATATAATTTTCCTGCTGGCAGAGCCTTGTCAGATAAATGGACGCTTTATATCCATAACACCTCTGAATGATTTCCCATTCAGAATTAACGCCATAAAGATAACCACCGGAATAGTTCTGTGCGAGTTTGATGACCTGATCGTATGCTGCCAGCTCATCGTTCGGGCTGTCGTAATACGCATTAGAAACGGCTTCATAGGCTACATCAGGGCGCTTCGGATACTTTTGTCTGAGCGCAGCATACGCTGCCGGTTGTTCATCATAGGAAAGAGACCAGATGTTGGAAACTTCCTGATAAATCTGCTGATATTCTGCGTAGTCTGATTCATAGTCCGCAAAAACCGGGAAGGAACACACACTTGCCAGCATAACAAATGCCAGCAGCATCGCCGCAAGATGCTTTACCGGGGTGGAATGGAATGATTTCATACGAAAATACCTCCTGAAATTTTTTGCAAAGCTTCCCCAAACATTTGCTGGTTTTATGTTACCTCTCCCGCCGGAAAAAAGTCAAGAGAGGGGAGGAAATTCGTAGTTTTGCCAAAAGCAGCAGGCGGCATTTGTGCAATGGAACGAAAAGCACAGACACAAAACAGCCCGGAACGTTTTCAGAGCGTTCCGGGCTGTTTCAAAACTGTTTTCAGATGGTGTCGTCCACATAGGGCAGGTCGCTCATGACGAACCAGAAGGTGGTGCCCTTGCCTACGGTGCTTTGTACGCCAAAGCGGAAGCTGTGCTGCTGGAAGATGGCCTTGGTGATGGAAAGCCCCAGACCGGTGCCCTGCTTGCCCGCGTCCGAGCGGGAGCGGTAGTACCGGTCAAAGATATAGGGCAGGTCGGCGGCGGCAATGCCCGGGCCGTGGTCCTCCACCTCTACCCGCACGCCCTCGGTGCAGCGGAAGGCGCGCAGCACAAAGATGCCGTCCTTGCCGATGTGGTGCATGGCGTTGCCCAGCAGGTTGTGCAGCGCACGCTGCATCATGTCCGGGTCGGCATAGACCGGCAGTTCTTCCTCCGGCAGTTCCAGCTTCAGCTGCCAGCCGTTCTGGGCGCAGACGGCGTCGTAGCGCTCGCTCACCTCGTCACACAGCTGTCCCATGTCAAAGTGCACCCGCTCGCACTTGTAGGTGCCGCTGGTCACCTTGCTCAGCTCCATCACGCTGGACACCAGCGCGGTCAGGCGGTCGGCCTCGTCCACGATGATGTTCATCTGCTCGTCCCGGTGGGCTTTGTCGTCGCCGGTCAGGTCGCGCACCGTCTCGGCGTAGCCCTTGATGAGGGTCAGCGGGGTGCGCAGGTCGTGGGAGACGTTGGCCAGCAGGTCGCGCTGCATCTGCACCGCGTGCTGCACCTCCTCGGCCATGTGGTTAAAGTCCCGGGCAAGGTCGCCCAGCTCGTCGTTGCGGCGGTTGTCCACCTGCACGGCGTAGTTGCCCAGCGCCATCTGCCGCGCCGCGCTGGAAAGCTGGCGCAGCGGCTTTGTGAACCACTCGCTGAACAGCCACGCCGCCGACATGGCAAAGCCGAAGATCAGCGCCGCCGCCAGCGGCAGCAGAGTGCTGAGCACTTTTCCGGCCTCGGCAACGTGCACAAGGCTGGTGGTCACCAGCACGGTGTAGCTGCCGTCTGCCGTGGTGCGCCCTACCAATAGCTGCGCCGAGCCGGAGAGCCGGGGCGGGTTGAGCGTCTGCACAAAGCTGCCCATGCTGCGGCACTTGCGCCGCATGGCAAGGGCGGTGGCAATGATCTTATCGTTGTTGGCAGAATCCGAAAGATAGGTGCCGTGCAGGTTGCAGAAGGACTGGTTCTCGATCTTATAAATGGTGTGCAGGGTGGTGTCCGAGATATCCACGCAGAAGCTGTTCAAAGTGCCTTTTGTGTACAGCTCCAGCGTGAGCTTATCAAAAAAATCGCTGTTGACCGACAGCTGCCCGAAAGACCAGGCGGACAGCACCTTGCCCTCGGCAATGGCATCGTCCAGCCGCTCCACGATGCTGTCGGCCTGATTGGTCAGCTGGGTCTCGATGTGCTTGGTGTACAAGGGCTCCAGCAGCTGGGTGGACAGCAGCCAGAACAGCCCCAGCAGAAACAGGCAGATGAAGCACAAGAACCACATCAGCTGCCCGCGGATGCCGAGGGTATGCCGTGCTTTGGTGGGTTGCCGCATGCTCTGCACGCTCCTTCAGTCAACGGGCGGCATCGGGGTCGAACTTATAGCCGATGCCCCATACCGTAGCAATGTAGCTGCGGCATTTGCCCAGATGGCCGCGCAGCATCTTCACATGGGTGTCCACGGTGCGGTCCTCGCCGAAGTAGTCGTAGTTCCACACCTTCTGCAGGATCTTTTCCCGGCTCAGGGCAATGCCCTTGTTGGAGGCCAGAAATACCAGCAGGTCAAACTCCTTGGGGGTCAGGGCCACTTCCTCGCCGGACACCCGCACGGTATGGCTGGCGGTGTCGATGGTCAGCTCGCCAAAGGTCATGGTGTCGGCGGCCTCGGTGGGGCGGGGCATGGTGCGGTTCAGCACCGCGCGCACCCGCGCCACCAGCTCCCGGGGGGAGAAGGGCTTTACCACATAGTCGTCCGCGCCGCTTTCCAGCCCGGCCAGCTTGTCGTATTCCTCGCCCCGGGCGGTCAGGATGATGACCGGGGTGTTGATGTGGCGGGCGCGCATCTCCCGCAGGCAGGTCATGCCGTCCATAAAGGGCATCATCAGGTCTAAGATCACCAGATCAAACCCGCCGCCGGACAGCTGCGCCAGCGCCGCAGAGCCGTCCCCGGCTTCCTCGCAGATATACCCGGAATATTGCAGATGCTCGTGGATGAGCTCCCGGATGCGGGGCTCATCGTCAACGATCAGGATCTTTGCCATAAAACAGGACTCCTCCCTATCATATATCAATATACAGCTCTATTTTAATGCAAGAATTGGAAAAAGCTGTGAATTTTAAGTGAATGCTTTGGAAAAACAAAACCGTCTGCACCCAGTATACCACACCGGGCGCCGAGGCGGCAATCTTTTTGCGGGAAGGCGCGGCAAAATATGCGGGGAAACTTGACAAGAAAATGCGGATTTTTGTAAAATAAGGTCGTAATGATTCGGGGTGTTTGCGGAGAAAAAAGGAGGAGCAGTTATGAGTATCCCCAAGATCATCCACTATTGTTGGTTCGGCGGCGGAGCCATCAGCCCGGAAAGCCGCAGGTGCATAGAGAGCTGGAAAAAATACTGCCCGGATTACAAGATCATGGTGTGGAACGAGCAGAATTTTGATATCAGCCAAAACCGCTATGCGCAGCAGGCCTACGAGGCAAAGAAATATGCCTTTGTATCGGACTATGTACGGCTGGCGGTGCTGTACCGGTACGGCGGCATCTATCTGGATACGGATGTGGAGCTGGTGCGCCCGCTGGACGAGCTGTTGCAGTATAAGGGTTTTATCGGCATGGAGTACAGCGTGCCCTCGGCCTATGGCCGGACACTGCTGGTGAACACCGGCTCCGGCGTGGGCGCAGAGCCGGGCTGTGAGATGATCGGCAAAATGCTGGCAGGCTACCGTAATGCCTCCTTTCTGCTGGAGACCGGCGAGCCGGATCTGCGTTCCTGCACCCGGCGGGACACCCCGCTGTTTACCAAGGCCGGTTTGCAGCAGAAAAACGAGCAGCAGGAGCTGGACGGCTTTCTGGTGCTGCCCACCGACTGCTTTTCGCCCTTTGATTATGTGACCGAGCGGATGCACAAAACCCCGCGCACCTTTGCCATCCACTACTATCATGGCAGCTGGCAAAGCGGCAACAAGGCAAACCGCTGGCGCAAGCGCTTCAGGTGCACCATGGCGGGGCGCTGGTGTATGTGGCTGCGGCATTGTGCGCCCGGCAGGCTGCGGGAAGCACGGCGCAGCCTGCGCAACCGCTGCCGCCTGCAATGGAGAAAGTGGTTTCTCTGCCGGGGGCTGCGGTTCGGGCAGAGCATCCTGCTGGATAAGCCGCTGAAACTGCGGTTGAGCAGCGGTGCCCGGGTGACGCTGGGCGACCGGGTGGAAAGCGACGGGCGGGTGTACATCACCGCCGCCTATGCCGGTCAGCTGAACATCGGCAGCGGGGTCTACTTCAACGATGGGGCGGTCATCAGCTGCCTTGGCAAGATCAATATCGGCGAGAACACTCTTTTCGGCCCCGGGGTAAAGATCTTTGACAACAACCACCGCTTCAGCCGGGAGGAGGGGGTCAGCCGGGTGTGCGATGCGGGCTGCATCACCGTGGGGCGCAACTGCTGGATCGCCTCGGACGTGGTGCTGCTCAAGGGCACGGAGATCGGGGATAACTGCGTCATCGGCGCGGGCTGCGTCATCCGGGGCAAAGTGCCCGCCGGTTCCCTCGTGACCCGCAGCGGGGATCAGATCACCCGCCCGATCGAGACAAGATGAGAAACCCCCTCTCGTAAAAATGTGTTCATCGCGGCCCGCAGGCCGCGATGAACACTCAAATTTAAAAAAATCATTCCGCTGCGCATGGACAGAGCAACGCGGAGGCCATTTAAAATCGTTTTCCTTCAAAGAACTGCTGCACGATGCTGTGCGGCAGTTCTTTTTGTCCCTGCTTGCCCTTTTTGCGCAGGAATGCTATACTTTAGCGATAAAGGACAGTGCGCTGTCCGCAGGTTTTTCAGAGATAAGGAAAAGCGTCTATGCGAATCGGACTGATCGAATTTTTGCTCATACTGGCCATTGCGTCCCTCACGGTGGGGCCGCGGGTGGCGTTGTTCGTGGACCGGTGGATGCGGCGCGCCAACCGCGCCAACGCCATGGCGGCGCGCCGCCGGGCAGAGTATGCCGCCCAGATGGCCGCCGAGCGGGATGCCATGCTCAAGCGGTTCCGTACCGCAAGCACCGTGTTCGGGGTGGGTATTCTGCTGGTGCTGGTGTATGCGCTGGGCTTCCGTCCCATCGCCACCCCGCCGCAGGCCTATAAAGCCCCCGACCTTCGGCAGGAGACGGGCGCGATGCAGACGGCCGTCTCCACCGACCGCAAGACCCGGCTGGAGCTGGGGGAGTATCAGGGCGTGGACTGCATCCGCGCAAAGGACGGCCTGTTGTATGCCGCCGCATGGAACGGCGCTGCGCTGAAAAAGCGTACCAGCGACCTTGTGCGCACCGATGGCGGGCACGCTGCCGCCATCCTGAGCGTGGAAGGGGAGCTGACCGGCTTTGCCTTTGATGCCGCCGGGGATGTGTGGCTGACCCAGCTGACCGCTGCCGGGGGCACCCTCTGCCGCGCCAGGCACGACAGCTGGGGCGCAGCGGTGGAGCAGGTGGTCACTCAGCTGGACGGTGCGCCGCTGGGGGCAGTATCTGCCGTGGAGGTAAGCCCGGCGGGCAAGGTGTACTTTGCGGTGGCTGCGGCGGCAGGTGCGGAGAACGGACTGGAAAGCGCCCTGCGCACCGAGCTGCTGGCGCACACCGCCACCGGCTGTGTGTATGTGTACGACCCTGCCGCCCGCACGGTGGAAAAGGTGCTGGGCGGGGTGGCAGGCGCTGCGGGTCTGGCGCTCAGCCCGGACGGCGGCACCCTGTATGTCTCCGACCTCGGCAGCCGCTGCATCTGGGCGGTGGATGCCGCTGCCCGGGAGCTGACCGCCGGGGGGCGGGGCTGCACCGCCGCCTTTACCGGGCTGCCGGGCTATCCCGGAGCGCTGGCTGCGGACACGGACGGCACGCTGTATATCAGCTACCGCTGGGCGCGCAGCGGCTGGCTGGAAAAGAACGCGGACAGCACCCTGCTGCGGGGCATCGCCCTGCGGGCGGGGCAGAATACACAGGAGCGGCTGTTCCGGCGCACCGCAGACGCTCCCTGCGCCGAGGCGGTAAGCCTTGCCGCCGGGGCTTGGGAGCAGACCTTTACCGGCCTTGCACAGGACAGCTGCGCGGCGGTGTGTCCGGTGGAAAGTAAAGTATATTTCGGTGCAGCAGGGGCGGACAGCCTGCTGGCTGCAAACCGATAAGCGAGGTGTTTTTGTATGACCGAAGCATTTGCAAAACAGATCGAGGCCGAGGCGCGGCAGGCCATGACCGAGCTGGTGGCCGCGGCAAAGCTGAAAAAGGGAGATGTGCTCGTGGTGGGCTGCTCTTCCAGTGAGATGGTGGGCGGCCACATCGGCAAGGATTCCAGCCTGGAAGCCGCCCGGGCGCTGTACGCGGGCGCTGCGCCGGTGCTGGCGGAAAAAGGCATCTGGCTGGCAGCCCAGTGCTGTGAGCACCTGAACCGCGCCCTGATCCTTGAGCGGGAAGCCGCAGAAAAGTACGGCTGGGAGGAAGTGTGCGTTGTGCCCCGTCCCCATGCGGGCGGCAGCTGGGCAACCACCTGCTGGAAAAACTTCAAAGACCCGGTGGCTGTGGAGGAGATCCGCGCCAACGCAGGCATGGACATCGGCGGCACCCTGATCGGGATGCACCTGAAGCGGGTGGCGGTGCCGGTGCGGCTGAGCCTTAATAAGATCGGCGAAGCAAACATTCTGTGCGCCTACACCCGCCCGAAGCTGATCGGCGGCGAGCGCGCCCGCTATACCGAGGAGGATTGAGCGAGATGGCAGAAAAGAATTTGGAAGAGATGCGGCAGGCAGTGGCCGAGATCCGGGAAAAGATGGCCGCAGCCGCCCGGGAAGCCGGACGCGACCCGGCAGAAGTGCAGCTGTGCGCCGCCTGCAAGACCCGCACGGCGCAGACCATTGCAGCCAGTGCCGCCCTGCCCATTGATGTGTTCGGCGAGAACCATGTGCAGGAGCTGTGTGCAAACTACGATGCCGGGGCCTACTGCGGCAAGCCCAGCCATTTTATCGGCCACTTGCAGACCAATAAGATCAAAAAGGTGCTGGGGCGGGCAAGCCTGATCCAGAGCGTGGACAGCGAACATCTGCTGCTGGCCATCGAGAAGGAAGCCGCCAAGGCCGGCATCGTGCAGGACATTTTGCTGGAAGTGAACATCGGCGGGGAAGAGAGCAAGACCGGTGCCGCACCGGAGCTGCTCTGGCCGCTGCTGGACACCGCCGCTGCACAGGAGCATATCCGGGTCAAGGGCCTGATGGCCATCCCGCCCGTGAACGATGACGATGCCCAGAACCGCCGGTATCTGGCGCAGGTGTATCAGCTGTTCGTCAAGGCAGGGGAGCGGGGCTACCGCAACGTGGAGATGCAGACCCTTTCCATGGGCATGAGCGGCGATTTCGAGAACGCCATCCGCGAGGGCGCTACCCTTGTGCGCATCGGCACCGCCATCTACGGCGAGCGGGATTACAGTAAAAAGTAACGATAATAACGGAGGAACCATGCCGAAAACTAAGCCTAACGACCCCGGGGCGCACCACGCAAGCAGCGGTGCGCTGATCCGGCGTTTTCTGCCCTATCTGGCAAGCTATAAGATGGTGCTGTGCCTTGACCTGTTCTGCGCGGCACTGACCACCCTGTGCGATATCGTGTTGCCCAAGATCATGAGCATCATCACCAACTCTGCCATGGGGGTGGGCATCACCCTGACGGCGGGCATCGTGCTGAAGCTGGCGGCGCTCTACTTTGTGCTGCGCATCATCGACGGCGCAGCCAGCTACTATATGTCCAGCATCGGCCACATCATGGGCGTGCATATCGAAACGGATATGCGCCGGGATGCCTTTGACCATCTGCTGCAGCTGGATCACACCTACTACAACAATACCAAGGTGGGCACCATCATGGGGCGCATCACCAACGACCTGTTCGATGTGACCGAGTTCGCCCACCACTGCCCGGAGGAATTTTTCATTGCGGGCATCAAGATCGTGGCTTCCTTTGTCATTCTGTGCCGCGCCAGCATTCCGCTGACACTGGCAGTGTTTGCCTGTGTGCCGCTGATGGGCGTGGTGTCGGTGTACCTGAACGGACGTCTGCGGGCGCGGTTCCGCCAGCAGCGCGTCCAGATCGGCGAGCTGAACTCCACCATTGAGGACAGCCTGCTGGGACAGGGCGTGGTCAAGGCCTTTGCTGCCGAGGACGAAGAGCGGGAAAAGTTCGCCAAGGGCAACCGCGCCTTTGAGCAGATCAAGACCCTTGGCTACTACGCCATGGGTGCCTTCAACACCTCCACCCGCCTGTTTGACGGCCTGATGTATCTGGTGGTCATTCTGGC